>PDWJ01000008.1_pt1 | contig 269552 bp, 260 predicted proteins | sample 1430881 | NCBI WGS metagenome assembly PDWJ01 (sample SAMN01162460, study PRJNA174530) | Oral metagenome, whole genome shotgun sequencing project. | biome: Marine environment; feature: Marine mammal; material: Swab sample of the gingival sulcus; isolation source: swab sample of gingival sulcus...
GAATAGCAACCCGTTACGACAAGAGAGCCGATATCTTCCTGTCGGCAGTCTTCCTGACCGCTGCCATCGTCTGGTGGACCAATTGAGTCCCGACCCTAGCGCGCTGAAACGGCATCTCGGGGTTTCGCACCCTATGCTACGCCGGATCTTGCGCAAACTGGAACGCGAGGGGCTTATCAACCGGACGGACCATCCAACAATCCCGCCAAAGGTGGAACACAATCTGACCCCGATGGGCATCTCCTTCCAAGGCCCGGTGCGCACATTGGGCCAGTGGGCGCTGGAGAACCTCGACCGGATCGACGCCGCGCGGGCGACCTATGACGCGGCTTTGTCAAACGAGCAGGCTGGCGTGGCACCCGTCTGACCTTCCGGCAGACCCGTTGCATTCAAGAGAAAACACAAGCGCAAGCGCAATACCGCTATTGCTGAAACGGCTTCCTGAAAACCGGTTCCAAATCGGCACAGTGCCGGAAACACCTTTGAAAGCTTTGGAAAACTCTTGTTTTCCAGCACGCCCCCAAACCCGGCGGCACGGTAAAATCTGTTGCAAAGCAACGGGTTGTCTGCCCGGCGTGGCCGACCTTTTATCTTGCACTTCTCAGACCGCCCTGCCTGTCATTTCCGCCATTCCTTTCCATCCCCGCCGATACTCCGCTGCACCACGATGAAATGCGAAACCAAAACCCATCCCGAAAAGGCGTCTGAAATAGTCGCTTCGTGATGCAGCCTTCGTGCAACCATCACCGTTCCTCCTTTCCGGCAAATCGCCCTCTGGCGCGGTGTGTCGCGGGCTTGGGCTATCCGGAAACTGTGCGGCTTCTGCGACACTGCAGGCATGTCGCGCGCACGCAAATATCGCCACCTCCCGACCCATCCCGGCACGCTGCCGGATGATCTTTACGCCTATGCTGATGTGCCAAAGGTGCCGCGTGGGTGCAATCTGCCCGACTGGAACGCGACCGATGACTGGTCCGATCTGGGTGCCCGTATCTGACGCCAAAATCACCGCGTTTGAAGCATGGTTTGAGCAGGAACTTGACGTCTGAACACACATCTGAACCGGGCAAAAATGCGCCACACTCAGCCTACGCGCCGATGCGATGCTTCACACAGTTTTACCAGCGTGTTCCAGTTTCTGGCTGTCCCGGGCTGATGCAGCACACGTTGCAGAAACGCCGGTGAGAGCTTGGAGCGTGCAACCCCTTCGCGGTAGTCGATATAGACTTCGCGCCCCGAAACCCTGAAACGCTCTGGCCCGGCACGTTCCGCTATGGCTGCCTCGGCGGTGGACACGACCTTTCCGGGCAAAAACAGCACGAGCAGCTTTGCGGGCCTGTCTGATGCAGCATCTGCAAAGGGATTGCGATGGGCGGTCTCTGCCAATTCTTCCGGGCGGCGCAAAATCACATTGTTTTCAAGTCCAAAGGAGCGGATCGTATCGTTCAAAAGCTTCTGAAGCTCCTGTTCAGGCAGGTTCGTTTCAAAAATGAAATTGCCGGTCGCGAGCAGGCTTTGCGTGCTTTTTAAACCGGCAGCCTCAAGCCGATCCCGCAACGCGCGCAGCGGCATAACCGGATGTGTCGAAGGGCCGATGCCGCGAATCAATCCAATCCAAGTTTGCATATGAACATTCCTTCTTTCCTTGCGCATCTGTTGATTGCCGCATCCTATCAAACACGCTCAATAGCACCAGAAGTTGAGGAAGGCTGTTCCGGCCAGACCATGCCCATGGGCAAGCTGGATGATCCGGTGACGGATCACATTGAAAAGCGGCTGTTGCAGCCGGAGCGGATGGAAACGGCTCTTGCCAACCTACTGGACCGCCGCACTGAGCAAACGGCCCGCCGCCGTGAGCATATCGCAGAGCGAAACCGCAAAGCAACCGAGGCCGAAGCGCGGCTCAAGCGGCTTTATGATGCAATTGAAGCGGGCATTGCCGATCTTGACGACCCGCCCTGAAAGACCGCATCACCACGCTCAAAGCCCTGCGCGACCAAGCCCAGACCGATGCCGAGCGCGCCACCGCCCTGCAATTCAGCACTCACAGCGGCAAGCTCAACCCGCAGATGATCCGCAGCTTCACCAACGCTGCCCGCCGCAAACTGCGCACCCGAAACGGCTATCGCCGCGACCACATCCGCGCACTCGCGTAGGCGCATCGAAGTCCATGACAAGGAAATCCGCATATCGGCAACAAAACCAACCTACTGCACACTCTGGCGCACCAAAGCGAAGGCAATGCGGCACCAGTGCCCAGTTTTGTTCTGAAGTGGCGGAGCGACAGGGATTCGAACCCTGGAGACGGTTTCCCGCCTACACACTTTCCAGGCGTGCGCCTTCGACCACTCGGCCACCGCTCCGTTGCGCGCCTGTCTACCCTTGGCCGGTCGGAAGACGCAAGAGGTAACGGGAAAACTTTTGCGATTTTGTCTCCCGGCTTTGTCTCCCGGCCCGGTGCGTTCCCCGGCGGAGAGCGTTCTGCACGGCCACGGGCTGCGACACGTCGGTTCCGTGGCCTTGGTCCCTGTGCCCGCGCCTGACCCAACAGGCCGGAAACACCCGCCCTCAGTCCAGATGCAAATGCACCCGGCGGTTCTGTTTGCCCTTGTTCTCGATCTTGCCCAACCGGACCCGCCCGATTTCACCGGTACGGGCCACGTGGGTGCCACCACAGGGTTGCAGGTCGACCTGCTCCACTCCCTCATCACCGATCTGGATCAGCCGCACCCGCCCCTTCCCGCGCGGAGGGGCCACGGACATGGTTTTGACCAGCCCGGGATTGGCGTCAAGCTCGACATCGCTGATCCAGCGTTCAGTTACCACCAGGTCGGCGTCGATCAGCGCGTTGATCGCCTCCTCCACCGCCTCGCGATTTTCCGGCGGTTCGGGCATGGCGAAATCCAACCGGCCCTTTTCCGCGCCAATCTGACCCCCGGTTACCGGCAAGGGTAACACCACCGACAACAGGTGCAGGGCCGTGTGGACGCGCATATGCCGGTGACGACGTTCCCAATCCAGGAGCTGCGTCACTTCGGTTCCTACCGGCGGCAACGCGTGGGGTTCGGCCGGGACCAGAATGATCTGATCGCGCTCGCCCTTGACCGTGGTGGCAATGGTCAATGCGCCGGTATTCCACGTGATCGTGCCGCTATCGCCCGGTTGACCACCCCCCGTGGGGTAGAACACCGATTGGTCCAGCACCACGCCGCCTTCCATCGTGTGGCACGTCACGGTTCCAATGGCGTCGCGCGCATACGCGTCTTCGCGAAACAGCATATGGGTCATTTACCTGTCTCCCCCCTCTCCGTCACCTTCGGGTCCGCCGTCCATATCGTCGCTGGCAAGGTGTTGGCGACCCGTGCCCTGCGCATGGGGCGCCTCTGAACCCGCCTCAGGATTCGTCTCTGGGCCCTCCTCTGGGACCGTTCTGGCCAAGTGGGTCGCGCCGCCCTGCTCCGTACCGGGCCGTTGCAGCGCCTCGGGGTTGCGCAGCCAGATATCGCGCTGCGCAAACGGGATCTCGATCCCCTCTTCCGCGAAGCGGCGGGCAATTTCGTGGTTCATGTCGGACCGCACGCTGAGAACCCAGTTCACATCGCGCAGGATCGCCCGGATTTCAAAGTCAAGCGAATCCGCGCCGAACCCCTGGAACACCACGTAAGGCGCGGGTGTGGCCAGAACCATGGGATGGGCCTTGCCCACCTCCAACAGGATTTCTTCAATCCGCCGCGTGTCCGACCCATAGGCCACGCCCACCGGCACGATCACCCGGCCCACGGTATTGCCCCGGGTATAGTTGGTCACCGTTCCGCTGACCAAATCGCTGTTGGGGACGATCACATCGGTGCGATCAAAGGTCTCGATCCGGGTCGAGCGCACCGATATGTCGCGCACATAACCCATCTGCCCCCCCACCTCGATCCAGTCGCCCTCGGAAATCGGGCGTTCGATCAACAGGATGATGCCAGAAACGAAATTCGACACCACCGTTTGCAGGCCAAAGCCGATCCCCACCGACAGCGCCCCGGCGACCAATGCGATGGAACTCAGGTTGATGCCGGCCGAGGTAATAGCGATCAGCGCGGCAAGAAAAATCCCGATATAGCCGATACCTGAGACAAGCGCCGTCTGCCCCCCTGCATCCATGCGGGTTTTCGGCAGAACCGTGTTTTTCATCGCCCCCTGCACCAGCCGCGTCAGGGTAAAGCCAATGGTGAACACCACGGCAAAGGTCAGGAAATCGCCGACGCTGATCGTGGTATCGCCAACTGTAAACCCTTCCCTGGCGCTTTGCCAAAGCTCCAACAGTCGGGTGTCGCTGACGCCCCAGAACAAGGCAAAGACCGGCGCGGCCAAAGTGACCAGAACAATCCCGGCCAGGACCGGCACCAACCCGTCGCGCGCCGCCGGGTCGCGGCGCATCAACACATAGATCTCTGCAAAAAACCTTTGCAACACAAGGACAAAGGCCAACAGCAATAAAGACGACAGCGCAGGAAATACCGCGTTCATAGCCGCGGTCAGATATCCGAGCCCGGCCAGAACCGGCCCAAACCACGCAAACACCACAAGGGCGCGACCCAAAAGGCGATACATCCGGTCGGTGTAGCTGGCGGTCTCCCCTGAATCGCTCAGCGCAGCGTTGCCGTGAATCTTCAACAACTGCCCCAGTTGCCACAACAACAACCCGGCCAGCAGGATCACTGGGAAATAGACGACCGCCCGCACGCCATCGGACCAGGCATCATAGCTTGAAAACTCGTCCAAAATCCGACGCGCCGCCAGAACAAACCCGATCAGACCCGCACAAAGCCGCCCCGCGCGGCGCTGTTCAATGGAAAGGTGCAGCGGTCGATGCTCAACTTCGTCCCGCGGAAACACCCGCCCGCCCAGCCACAGCGCGATGAAAATATCCAACCCCGCCGCGCGCATCTGAGACAGGATGGGATCCATGCGCAGCCCCACCAGTTGGCTGGCATAAAAGGCTTCGATGATGGCAGCCAGCCCGAATAAGGGCACGAACACCTGCCCCAGCGACAGGATGAAAACAGTCAGCCACCGGGTCGGCGTGGGCCTGCGCGCCTGAACCGACCCGGCAAGCCGCACCATCCAGCCCCGGCCCAGCAGAAGCAGGATCAGACCGACCCCCCCAAGCACGGTGATGGCCGGAAGCCCATCGGCAAATTCCTGGCGCTGAACCTCGTTGAACCAGGCATTGCCGACCTCGTTCCGGGTCTTGTTGAGCGACCTCAGAAACGCAGCCCAGCCCCGCGTCCAAAGCGATGGGTTGAACGGTGTGGGCCCGCGCGCCACCAACGCGTTGGCCTGGCGTTCCCGCAGGATTTCGTCAATCCCGTCAATCAACCCTTCAGCCCGGCTCTGCGCCACTTCAGCGGCGGTCACCGGCGCGCGCAACACCACCAGCCGTGCATTCAACGCGGCCCTTTGGGCGGCAATGTCGGCGGGTTCTTCCGCGCCTTCAGCAGGTGTGCCAAGCCCCGCGATCTGGCCGCGTACCGTGGCAATGGTCTTGGCATTGGCGCTCTGGGCGCTTGCAAATTGCGCCCGCCAGCCGCTCAACTCGTCCCGCAACCCGTTCAACGCGGAATCCGATGCGCGCCCGGCCTCGATCGCCTCCTCCGCCCGCAAGGCCGTGCGCTCCCAAGCGGGGTAGTCAATCCCGATAGGCACCGCCGGTTGTTCGCTGGCAGGCACCGGATCGGCGGCGGCAGCGTCCCCCTGCGCCGTTTGGGCGGGCGCACCCGCGTCACTGGCCCGTACAGGCGCGTTTGCGCCACTGGCCTGCGCCGTGGCCACTGTGGCCGAACTCACAACGACCACTGCAGCAGTCAGCAAAAGGACCGTCAGAACCCTGAATATCTGGATCATTTGACGAATACACCCGGAATGGACTGTGGCACACGATCAAGCCACCCGGGCACGGGCAGCTCCTTTTCCCTAAGGAAATCGGGGTTGAACAGCTTGCTTTGATAGCGTGTGCCGTAATCGCACAGCACGGTGACAATCCTATGCCCCGGTCCCATCTCGCGCGCCATGCGCACAGCCCCGGCAACGTTGATGCCCGAAGACCCGCCAAGGCAAAGCCCCTCATGTTCGAGCAGGTCAAAAACGTAAGGCAACGCCTCTTCGTCAGGCACCTGATAGGCCATATCGGGCGTGAACCCTTCCAGGTTTCTGGTGATCCGCACCTGTCCGATCCCTTCGGCGATGCTGCTCCCCTCCATGAGGATCTCGCCGGTGGTGTAATAGCTGTAAAGCCCCGCCCCCATGGGATCGGCAATGCCGATCTTCACACCCTTGGGTTGAAGCACCATGGCCGTGCCCACCAACGTGCCCCCGGAGCCGACAGCACAGATAAACCCATCCACCTTGCCCCCGGTTTGCTCCCAGATTTCCGGGCCGGTGGTTTCGATATGGGCCTGGCGATTGGCAGTATTGTCAAACTGATTGGCCCAGATTGCCCCATTGGGTTCGGTCTTGGCCAGTTCGTTTGCCAACCGTCCGGAATAGCGCACAAAGTTGTTGGGATTGCGATAGGGCACAGCAGGCACAAGCACAAGTTCAGCCCCCGCAAGGCGCAGCATATCTTTCTTTTCCTGGCTCTGGGTTTCCGGCATGACAATCACGGTCTTGAACCCCATCGAGGCCCCCACAAGCGCAAGCCCGATCCCGGTGTTGCCCGCCGTCCCTTCGACAATCGTACCGCCAAGCTTCAGATCCCCCCGCGTAATCGCGTCCCGAATGATATAAAGCGCGGCGCGATCTTTGACCGACTGCCCCGGATTCAGAAACTCGGCCTTGCCATAGATATCACACCCCGTCTCTTCGCTTGCCTTTTTCAGGCGGATCAGGGGAGTGTTTCCGACGGCCTGTGAAAGGTCCTGAGCAGTAATCATGAGCACGGTCCTCACGGATGGTGATGGTTTGGTTCCAGACTTAGGAGGATTGCAGGGCGAACTCAACCTGTGAAGTCATCCGAGACGCCGTCCCAAGAAAGGATGCGCCGCCTCTCTCTGCGCGCCCTGACCAGAGTGGAGCGGCCAGAATGGAGTGGCCAGAGCGGAGCGAAAATGCGCGGTTGCACGACCCGCTAGAAAAGGCTCAGGCGGCCCAAACAGCCCGCGATCTACGTTCGGCTTCAACGTGCGGCAAGCAGAGGTTTGAGATAGTGACCAGTGTGGCTTTCCGCGATCTCCGCAACCTCTTCGGGCGTGCCAACGGCCACGATCTTTCCGCCACCGTCACCACCCTCGGGTCCGATATCAATGATATGATCCGCAGTTTTCACGACATCAAGATTGTGTTCAATCACCACCACGGTATTGCCACTATCCACCAATTCATGCAGCACTTCCAAAAGCTTGCGCACATCCTCGAAATGCAGACCCGTCGTCGGCTCATCCAGGATATAAAGCGTGCGCCCGGTGGAGCGTTTTGACAATTCCTTGCTCAACTTGACCCGCTGCGCCTCGCCTCCGGACAAGGTCGTCGCCTGTTGGCCAACCTTGATATACCCAAGCCCGACCCGCGCCAATGCATCCATCTTGTCCCGGATCGACGGCACGGCCTTGAAAAACTCCTGTGCGTCCTCGACCGTCATATCCAGCACATCAGCAATTGATTTACCCTTAAACTTTATCTCAAGGGTTTCGCGGTTATACCTTGCCCCATGACAGGTTTCACAGGTTACATAAACGTCGGGCAGGAAATGCATCTCAATCTTGATGACCCCGTCCCCCTGGCAGGCTTCGCACCGCCCCCCCTTGACGTTAAAGCTGAAGCGCCCTGGTTTATAACCACGGGCCTTGGCTTCGGGCAGCCCGGCGAACCAGTCGCGGATTGGCGTGAACGCGCCGGTATAGGTTGCCGGGTTTGACCGTGGCGTGCGCCCAATCGGGCGTTGGTCGATATCAATAACCTTGTCCAGATGCTCCAGACCCTTGATGGTTTCACAAGGCGCGGGCGTCTGACGCGCCCCGTTCAACCGCATCGATGCGGTTTTGAACAGGGTCTCGATGGTCAAGGTGGATTTCCCCCCGCCTGACACGCCTGTCACACAAACGAACTTGCCCAGCGGAAACTCCGCCGTCACGTTTTGCAGGTTGTTCCCGGTCGCCCTGACGACGGTTACGGCCTTTCCATTCCCGTCACGCCGTGCCGTATCAAACGGAATCTGGCGGGTGCCGGACAGATACTGCCCCGTCACGCTGGCCTCGTCCGCCGCGATATGCTCAGGCGTGCCATGGCTGACCACTTCCCCCCCATGCACCCCTGCGCCGGGGCCAATGTCGAACACGTAATCGGCCTCGCGGATCGCCTCTTCGTCATGCTCGACCACAATCACCGTATTGCCCTGATCACGCAGATTTTTCAGCGTGGTCAGCAACCGATCATTGTCGCGCTGATGCAACCCGATAGAGGGCTCATCCAACACATAAAGCACGCCGGTCAGACCGCTGCCAATCTGACTGGCCAGCCGAATCCGCTGGCTTTCCCCTCCGGACAAGGTGCCGCTAGCGCGGGACAGGGTCAGGTATTCCAACCCTACATTGTTCAAAAACCCAAGCCGTTCACGAATTTCCTTTAAAATCGCCCGGGCAATCTCTTTCTTCTGGTCACTCAAATGGTCAGGCGCATCCTCGACCCATGCAAGAGCCTCCCGGATCGACATTTGAACCACCTGCCCCACATGCAGCAACGCCTCCGGGTCCCCTTTGGCCGGACCGATCTTTACCGCCAGAGCCTCGTTGCGCAAACGATACCCACCACAGGCACCACAGGGGCGGTTGTTCTGATAGCGCTCGAATTCTTCACGGATCCAGTTGCTGTCGGTTTCCCGATACCGCCGCTCCATGTTGGGGATCACCCCCTCGAACACGCGCGTGACCTGATAGACCCGCCCCCCTTCATCATAGCGGAACGGGATTTCCTCGTCCCCTGACCCATAAAGAAATACCTTCTGCACCTTCTTGGACAAGTCCTTCCAACGGGTATCCTTGTCAAACCTGTAATGCCTGGCAATCGCCTCGATCGTTTGCAGAAAATAGGGCGACTTGCCCTTGCGCCACGGGGCCAAAGCGCCATCGTAAATCTTCAACGTCGCATCGGGAACCACCAGCCGCTCGTCGAAAAACAACTCGACCCCCAACCCGTCGCAATGGGGACAGGCCCCAAAAGGAGCGTTGAACGAAAACAGGCGCGGTTCGATCTCGGGAATGGTAAACCCGCTGACGGGACAGGCGAAATTCTCGCTAAAGGTGATCCGCTCGGCGGCCTCGGGGGGCGAGGCGGACCCGTCAGGGGCCGAAGAGCCGCCCTGCGGTGCCGTCTCCAGTACCGCGATCCCATCGGCAAGGTCCAGGGCGGTGCGCAGACTATCGGCCAGCCGCGTTTCCATGCCTTCCCGCACAACCAGCCGATCCACAACCACGTCGATGTCGTGGCGGAACTTCTTGTCCAACTCGGGCGGCTCGTCCAACTCGTAAAACGCGCCATCCACCTTGACCCGCTGAAACCCCTGTTTGCGCAAGTCAAGGAATTCCTTGCGATACTCACCTTTACGGTCCCGCACGATCGGGGCCAGAAGATAAGCCCGCGTGCCCTCTTCCATCCCCATAATTCGGTCCACCATATCCTGAACCTGCTGGGCCTCAATCGGTTCACCTGTTGCCGGGGAATAGGGGGTGCCGGCGCGCGCAAACAACAGGCGGAGATAATCGTAAATCTCGGTCACGGTTCCCACGGTAGAGCGTGGGTTTTTCGATGTTGTCTTCTGTTCAATCGAAATGGCCGGAGAAAGCCCGCTGATGTGGTCCACATCCGGCTTTTCCATCATATCCAGAAACTGCCGCGCATAGGCAGACAGCGATTCGACATACCGTCGCTGCCCTTCCGCATAAATCGTATCAAAAGCCAAACTGGATTTACCGGACCCGGAAAGCCCGGTGATTACAACCAGTTGATCGCGCGGAATATCCACGTCGATCCCTTTGAGATTATGTTCGCGCGCACCGCGCACCTCGATATTTTTCTGCTCGGCCATCATTCGCCCCCGGATTGACCCTTAACAGATAGTTGAGACCCGCCGCGGTTCCAATAGAAAAATGAGAACAAAAGAGAAACACAGGAAACTGTCCTTCTGCCCCACGTGATTGCCGAGGAATTTCTCTGATACCCCCCCTTAACATTCAAAGTTCTGAATGTTATGTTGCCCATCAACCATCAGAAAAAGGACGCATCAGATGTTCGGATTCATGCGCGGCCCGGGTGCCGCAAAGATCAGCGCACAAGACGCTATCAAAGGGGTCGAAGACGGCTCGGTCACGGTCATTGACGTGCGCGAACCTATGGAAGTTGCACAAACCGGCAAGGCCAAAGGCGCGCTGCACATCCCCATGATGCTGCTGCAATCCAAGGCCGATCCGCGCCACCCCGAATTTCACCCGGATCTCAACACATCCTCGACCATCGCGCTTTACTGTGCCTCGGGTGCCCGCTCTGCCTCTGCGGCACAGATGTTAGCCCAGATGGGGTTTTCGGATGTGCGCAATATCGGTGGGCTGCATGACTGGGCACGTGCAGGCGGGGCAATCGAACAGGCCTGATCCCTGCCCGCCCCCACAGGCCACGCCGCAGTTGAGGCGCGGGGGCGGTCGGACCGGCGGCCAGATTACATATGAATCACGCGCCCGAATGCATCCAGAACGCTTTCATGCATCATCTCTGACAGCGTTGGGTGGGGGAAGACGGTGTTCATCAGGTCTTCCTCGGTTGTTTCAAGCTGACGCCCGATGACATAGCCCTGGATCATCTCGGTCACCTCGGCCCCAACCATATGCGCCCCCAGCAATTCGCCGGTTTTGGCGTCAAACACGGTTTTCACCATACCCTCGGACTCTCCCAGCGCGATGGCCTTGCCATTGCCGATAAAGGGGAAACGACCCACTTTGACATCAAACCCAAGCTCTTTGGCCTTGGCTTCGGTATAGCCCACGCTGGCCACCTGAGGATGGCAATAGGTGCAGCCCGCAATGCTTTCGGGTTTGACCGGATGGGCGTGTTTGCCCGCGATCAACTCGGCCACCATGACGCCCTCGTGGCTCGCTTTATGCGCCAGCCACGGCGCGCCGGCGATGTCTCCGATGGCATAAAGCCCCTCGACCCCGGTGCGACAGAACGCATCCGTGATCACATGGGTGCGGTCAATCTCGACGCCCAGGGCTTCAAGCCCGAGGTTTTCGACGTTCCCCACAATCCCCACGGCAGAGATCACGGTGTCGAAGTCCTGTTTCTCAATCTTGCCACCCACCTCGATATGGGCGGTGACCTTCCCCTTGCCGCGGTCGAGCTGTTTGACCATGGCTTTTTCCATGATCTTCATCCCCTGTTTCACGAACTGTTTTCTGGCAAAGGCGCTGATTTCGGCGTCCTCCACCGGCAGCACGCGATCCATGACCTCTACCACCGTCGTATCCGCGCCGAGAGTATTGTAAAAACTGGCAAATTCGATGCCAATCGCCCCGGAACCGATCACCAGAAGCTTTTTGGGCATCCGCACCGGGTCCAGCGCATGTTTGTAGGTCCATACCAAATCGCCATCGGCCTCAAGCCCTGGCAATTCACGCGCCCGCGCCCCGGTGGCCAGCACGATGTTCGGGGCCGTCAGGGTTTCCTCTCCGTTGTCGGTCGTCACGCTCACCTCTCCCTTACGGGCGAGTTTCGCTTTCCCCATCACCACCGTCACCTTGTTCTTTTTCAAAAGGTGACCAATACCGCCCGAGAGCTGTGCCGCGACGCCGCGCGACCGTTTGACCACCGCAGGCAGATCATAGTCGATCTTTTCCGCCCTGAGCCCAAACTCCTTGGCGCGTTCCATCAGGTGGAACACCTCGGAACTGCGCAGCAAAGCCTTGGTGGGGATACAGCCCCAGTTCAGACAGATGCCGCCAAGGTGTTCACGTTCAACCACCGCGACCTTCAGGCCCAATTGGGCACCACGGATGGCGGCCACATATCCACCGGGGCCCGCCCCGATCACGATCATATCAAATGCTTTGGCCGACATGCGCCCCTCCGATTCCGATGTAGTTTGATATTAAACTACTTCTCCACGCGCAGCAATGCAGCAAAAAAGTCGCGCGGCCTCACGCCACGCACCCGGCTCTAACGCGTTGGAATTTCAAGACGATTAATGCAAGACCTGCTTACCCGGCCTGCAACTCTCGCATGGTTTCGCCATAACCGCCGCGCGAAACATAGTCGCGCTCGGTTGCGGTGAACCGGCGATGCAGCGCCTCATTGCGGTACGGGAACCGGCCAAACCTGCGAATGATTTCACGATGGGCCTGAGCGTGGATCAGATTTCCCTCTCCCGCCCTGGGCATCCGTTCTTTCATCAAACGCACACAGCGCTCTTGATCGCACAGGCTTTCCGAGTGCATCAGGGGAAGGTAAAAGAACTGCCGCGCAGGTTCGTCGATCTTCAAATCCCAATCCTTTGCAATCGCCACCTTGGCCACGGCAAGCGCCACCTTGTCCGTGGCAAAGGCGTCGGCCGATCCTCGGAACATGTTGCGTGGAAATTGATCCAACAGGATCAAATAGGCCAATGTCCCGCCGGGATATGTCAGCCACAGGGACAAGGCCCCGTCCTTTGCCGCTTCGTAAGCCGTTCCGAACCGTGCCAGAATTTCGGCGTCAAGCTCATCAGACTGCTTGTACCACCCGTCAGTCCCGACCTCGTCGAGCCAGAACTTCAGGACCTCATCAGGACCTATCATCGGGTCACCCTCCTACCCATTTTCGCCCCCATTCATGCAATTGTTACACATGATCCTGACGCAAGGAACAGTAAAAAATTACTTCAAATGCGACATAAAATGACTCGATGCACGTCAGTTTCCCGTTTCATCGGCGGTTTCCTGCTCTTCAATTGCCGTTTCGATGGCAACCTCAACCGCAACGGGTGAAGTCGACATGAGAACCGGTTGATAGCCCACGGTTTCTTCCACCGGCGTCGCCGCCCGCTGGGTCATGCGATAGGCGGCATAGGCCGCCATCGCGAACAACAACACCCCAAGAAACAGGAAATAACCGTGCGGTCCGATGATCCCCATGGCCCAACCGGTCACCACTGGCCCTGCCACCGCGCCCAGCCCGTTGATGAACACCAGCCCGCCAGACACGGCGGCCATGTCATCGGCCTCGATGAAATCATTGGTATAGGCGATCAACAGCGAATAAAGCGGGTTGGACATGCCGCCAACCAAGAAGGCCGCAACCAGCAGCATGTTGAAATCTCTGCCACCAAAGCTGGCCCCGATCATCGCCCCGACACCCCCGACCAAAGCGACCCCCATGATCAACAGCCGGCGATCCATGCGGTCCGACACCCATCCCAGCGGGTATTGTACCAGGGTCGCGCCGATATAGAACACGGAAACGAATATCGAAATCTCGACCAGAGTCAGGTCAATCGCGCCGCCATAAACAGCCGACATGCCGAATTGGGCAGAAAAGATACCGCCCAGGATGAACATGCCGACACAGCCCAGCGGCGAAATCTCCATGATCTCGCGCAGGCTCATGCGTTTGGCGGTTTCGAACGCCGGGGTCGGTGAAATCGACAACAGGATCGGCGCAAACGAAATGGAAACCAGCACCGACGGGATGATGAACAACACATAACCGCCGGGTTCGGCCACAAGAAGCAGAGCCTGGGCCACGATGATCCCGATGGTCTGAACGATCATATACAGCGACAGGGCCTTGCCGCGGGTGTCATTGCTGGCCGCATTGTTGAGCCAGCTTTCCGCTGTCACATAAACGCCCGAAAAACAGAACCCGATCACCACGCGCAACGCGGTCCAGACCCACGGGTTCGCCCAGGTGGCATAAAGCACCAGAACGGCCGAGATGAACGAGGCAAGAGCGGCGAACACCCGCACATGGCCGACCCGACGTATCAAATCGGGCGTCATCCAGCTCCCTCCTAGAAAGCCAACGAAATATGCGGACATGACCACCGACATTTCGAAGGTCGAAAACCCTTCGATGCCGCCGCGCACCCCCAACAACGTGCCCTGCAACCCGTTCCCCACCATGAGAAGCCCCATGCCGAGCAAAAGCGCCCAAGACGCGGAAAGAACCTGAAACATCGCGCACTCCTGCCGAATGAAACTGACTGACCCTACCCCGGCTCACCACGCACCGTCTTGTGCGCGCACCTTTGCGATGTCAGGCCGCGACACGTGCTCCGGAAGCGAATTGCCATAGAGGTTGAGCCTAACCTGTCCCATCCCGCCCGGTCACGTCCAGAAACGACCATGGCACAGCCGTTTTCGAACCACGTCAAACCACCGAATGCGGAAACAGGATCGAACTGTCGCCATAGGAAAAGAACCGATAACCGTTGCTGATGGCATGATCATAGATCTGCATGATCCGCTCCTGCCCCATCAACGCAGAGACCAGCATCATCAACGTGGATTTCGGCAGGTGGAAATTGGTCATCAACCCGTCCGTGACGCGAAATTCGAAACCGGGATAGATGAAAATATCGGTTTCGCCGGTCCAGGGCGCGATTTCACCCGTGGCCCGTGCCGCGCTTTCGATCAGACGCAGCGCGGTGGTCCCCACCGGGATCACCCGCCCACCGGCGGCGCGGGTGGCGGCGATCTCTTCTGCCGCCCTCTCGCTGACCTCGCCCCATTCAGCGTGCATCTTGTGAGTGGTCACGTCGTCAACCTTGACCGGCAGAAAGGTGCCCGCCCCCACATGCAAGGTCACATGGGTGAACGCGACTCCCATATCCGCAAGACGCTGTAACAGCGGCTCATCAAAATGCAGCGACGCGGTCGGGGCCGCCACCGCCCCGGGGCTCCGGGCGAATACCGTCTGATAATCGGTCTTGTCCTGTTCATCCGCCGCGCGTCTGGCCGCGATATAGGGCGGCAATGGCATCGCCCCGGCTTGGCTCAAAGCCCGGTCAAAATCCTCCCCTGCCAGGTTGAACCGCAACACCGCCTGCCCATCCGCCTTGGCCTCGCATATGGCGCGGAACCCATCGGCAAACACGATCTCTTCGCCCACCCCCACCTTGCGCAGGGGTTTGAGCAGCGCGTGCCACGCCCCGTCCGCCTTTGGGTCAAGCAACGTGACCTCCACCGCCGCCGACACCCGCCCCTGTGCGGTGTCGCGATAGCGCCGCCCGGAAAGGCGCGCGGGCAACACCCTGGTATCGTTCAAAACCAACCGATCCCCGGGGCGCAGCACATGGACAAGGTCCGTCACCACGCGATCCTCAATCCCCCCCTCGCGGGCCACCAGCAACCGGGCCGAACTGCGCGGTGTGGCGGGGCGCGTGGCGATCAGCCCCTCGGGCAGATCAAAATCAAAATCGGAAAGCTGCATGGGCGCTAGGGGCTCACCTTTGGTGGAGGGCGTCGGAAGATTTCCCGGAACATGCCGGGGGTGAAAAGAGAAAGCGGATTGACCCCGACCCTGGGAGTCTCTGCCGTGCCTTTTAGCGTATAGTTGAAGCCGATCAACCCCTCGCCCTTGCGCGTGAATACCGCTCCGATTCCGTTGATCAGGTAGATGGGGGATACCACCCCCTGCATGTTCATCCGCCCCGACGCCAGGTCATATATCCCGTCCATGGAAATCCCGATCGACGCGCCCACGGCGCTGGATTTCGTGATGATCGCCTGTTTCGGGGTCAGGCGGAACCGGGCCTCCACCTCCTGAAACAGGATGCCGGAGCCGGCGAACTGTTCGAGCAACCCCACCACCGAAATAGCGTTCAGCAACTCGGCCATGGCCGGAGCGTCGCGCAACCGTACCTGTCGCACCTTCAACAACCCGTCATAGCTGCCCTTGCCGCCCCTGGGGACCAGCGACAGGTTGAAATCCCCGCCCCGCGCGTTGGTCAACAGCCCCGCGGATTTGAACACCCCGCCCGCATCGCTGGACTTGATGGAAAACGCGCTGCGTCCGTTTCGGGGGGCGACGACCCCGGTGACAGGCGCGGCACCGTTGACCCGGCCCGAAAACGTCCCGTCAAACCCTTTGGCGGTGCTGAATTCGCCCCTGAACCCGGTCAGCGAAATGCCTTCGCTGATCCGCAGCCGGTCCAGTTTCACGCTGATCGGCCCCCCGGCCCCGGCGTTGGAACCGGTCGCCCCGCTGCCCGATCCGGCCCCGATCTCGGTTTTGCTCAGATCCATGCGACCGCCCTGCACCTCGACCCTGGGCGACTTTGCCCCCCGCCCGATCAAGGCAACCGGCCCGTCAAACCAGCTTCCCACCCGCACCCGTGGAAACCGCGCCGATTTGAACGCGCCCCTGGGCGTCAACTCCACCCGCCCCGAGGTTTTCAACCCCGGCGCGTTCAGCAGCACGTTGTCGATCTGCATGGGCTTGGTAAAGCGCCCGGACACTTTCAACGTGCCGCGGGTCTTCTGGCCAAGCGCCCACCCGATGGCCGGCACACGAAGCCCCACCCCCGACAGGTTCGAACTCATCGAAAATGTGCCCGCCTTGCCCTTCTGCAGATCAATCGCCACATCTGCACGCCCCGCGCCCGACACCGTGCCACGGGGCAGACCAATCCTGAATTCATCGACGAACCGTTGTGAAAGCTCAACGGTCCCCCGTACCTCGCTGCGCGCGCCCGGCTTGCCGAGGGGGGCGGTGAAACTCCCGGTCACCGGGACTTTGCCCACCCGCCCCTTGCCCTTGATCTGTAGCCGCCTGTTATCCACCGCCACGTCAAGTACCGCAGCCGAGAAGCTGCGCCCCGGGATCAGCCTGGTGCTGCGCACCTTGCTGAGATCGGCGGTGATGTTATAGCTCACCTGATCCGCGGGCAGATCCTTTTTCAACACCAGGTCAATCTGCCCCCGTGCCACCGCGCGGCCATCGGCAAGCGTGACGGGCTGGCCCGCCTTGGTCAGAAACCGGAACGGTTTGCGATCCAGCAGCGACAGCGCGGCGGTAATCGTGCTGTTGCTGTTCACAGTGATACGCGCCGGGGCAGGTTTCTTGCGCACATCCTCGACCACAAAACTGGTGCCGCTGATGTCCACCACCCCGCCCTGTTCCGCACGCACCTCCCCCGCATCCGCCCGCACCGTGAACTGGTGCTGGTACAGCGTCGCATGGCCCCGCGCCTTGCGGATGGGCGGCATCGAGTTCAGAAACAATGTCTCGGCCTCGTCAAATTCGAAACCAAGATAGATATCGGGCTTGCTTTCGGGGCGGGACTTCAACCCGATCTGCAAATTGCTCAGGGTCCCGCTCAGGACATTGGCCTCAACCCAGGCCCGCGTCTTGGGGACCGCCCCGGGGGGCCATAGCTGAACCAGCCGGTCGGGCGCAATCCCGTCCATCTGACCTTCCAGAGAGACATCCCACCCCTCGGGTTCGGCCCGCAGCCGCCCCGAAAGATGCAGCGCATGCCCCCGGTCCGACACCACCATCTCTCCCAACCGCAAATCGAACGGATCAAGTCGCAGCCGAAAGTCCCCCGTCACCGCGTCAAACCGCACCGGGGTCTCATAAAGCCCGTTGGGATTGGCGATCAGCTCTCTGATCTGAAGCTGGCTGACAAACTCGTCGGGCCAGCCATTGGTCATGTCGCCAAGCACCACCTGCCCCTCGGCCCGCGCGCTGCCCCAGGCGCTGTCGATGGCGAACTCATCCACCTGCATGGTCTGGGTTTCGGGAAGATAGGTGAAATAGCTGCGCACCGATTGGAACGGGATCGGGCGGGTTTTATCCGTGGGCTGAAGCACACCCGCACCGATCTGCAAGGTGGCATTGACCGGCCCCAGAGCCCCGGTTTCATCCACCGAGGCCCGCATTGCCCCCGAAATCGGGGCGCGCAGGGTTTCCAGCCACAACAGAACCCCGGATTGCCGCGCGATATCATCGGACGGCATATCCTTGAAACTCACTGCAAAATTCGCCGCCGCATCGCCGATCCGGCTGGTATAGCTCGCCTCAAGCGTGGTGGCGAATTCCTGACCTGTCAGCAACGCGAAATCTCCGCGCAGCGTAAGATCATCACCCGCGCGGTCCAACCACACCCGCCCCCCGTCCACGGTCCAGGCCTGACGCGCCCGCGCGTCCTCATAGCGCATGGTCAACCCGTCCACCTCGACACTGGTCAGCGACGACAGGATGGGGGTGACAAGGAACCGGTCGGCCCCATCAATCAACTCGGCAAAGTTGCGCGCCTCGGCCCGGCTTGTCTGGGGCTCTCCTTCGGCACCCCACGACAGGCCCACGCGCCCGTCCTGATCCCGCCGCAGCGCAACCTGCGCCCCGTCAAGCCAGATTCGCGCCGGGCGCAGTTCGCCCCGGATCAGAGCCCGCGCGGACAATGTACCTTCCACATCTGACAGCGTCAGAAGCCGCCGCCCCTCGGCATCGCTGAAATCGACATCCCGCATGACAAGACGGGGCCGCCACCCCTCTTCCACTACAAGACTGATATCACCAAAAGCCACCTCAACGCTTTGGGATCCGGCGTTGATCCGCTCTTCGATCTGGGCTTTCAACCAGGGTGGCGCGGAAACCGGACGCCCAACCAGCGCGAAAACCGCGATCCCCAATCCGGCCAGCAGCACGGCAAAAGACAACAGCGCCACAAGACCGGTACGACGGCGACGCGAACGGCGGAGAGTGCGACCGTCTTTCTCCTGCGCATCCCCGTCCCGCTCGGGCGGGCTCTGGTCCTCTGATGTCTCGTGGTTGTCGCTCATGACCTTTGCCCGGGCCGCCTCTGGTCCTGCTCCGCCGGGGTGTCGTGGGCCACCTCCCCCCCTGCGGGCTTTTCGCTGTTATCTGGTTCTATTCTTCCAAGCGAACCCCTACTATGAAAGTCGAAAATTTAAAACCGGTAAGGATTTGCTCATGTCCGATCTTCCCCGCCCCGCCCCTGCCTTCACCTTGCCGGATGACCGGCTTGGCGATGTGACCCTGTCCGACCTTGGCCCGGTCGTTTTGTTCTTCTATCCCCGCGACAACACCAGCGGTTGCACGAAAGAGGCGGTGGGCTTTACCGAAGCCCTGCCCGCGCTTGAGGCGCTTGGCGTGAAGGTGTTCGGTCTCTCCAAGGACACACTGGCCAGCCATGGCCGTTTTCGCGCCAAACAGGGGTTGGAGGTCGGCCTTCTCTCCGATGCGGAACAACAGGTTTGCGAAGCCTTTGGCGTCTGGAAAGAGAAGAAAATGTACGGCAAAACCTTCATGGGGATTGAACGCTCGACCTTTCTGATCGACGCAGGCGGTCAGATCGTGGCGGAATGGCGCAAAGTCAGGATCGCGGGACATGTGGAAGAGGTGGTCGATACCGCCCGCCGCCTGATCGGGGGCGCTGCATGACCCAAACCCTCGCCGAAATGGCGGTTGAGGTGCTGACCTGTGCCGATGGCCGAGCCAAGACCGCCCTGTCCCACCGCCATGCGGCCACGTGGTTCGCCGCGCGGGCCGAAGGGCGTGACATTCCGGTTGGCGCGGCGCAGCCGCCGCTGCGCCCGTCGCGCCCGGAAAAGCCCGAATTGCTGGACCCGCGCGACGTGCCCAAACGCAAACCCGGCAGCCCACAGGGCCGGATCGCCCTGCTCCACGCCGTGGCGCATATCGAACTGAACGCGGTGGATCTGCATTGGGACATCATTGCGCGGTTCTGTGACGTGGAGATGCCTACCGGGTTTTATGACGACTGGGTCAAGGCGGCGGATGAAGAATCCAAGCACTTCAACCTTGTCTGCGATTGCCTCGAAAGAGCGGGAAGCCATTATGGTGCCCTGCCTGCCCATGCGGGTATGTGGCGCGCCGCCCAAGACACGGCGAAAGACATCATGGGTCGCCTGGCAGTGGTGCCTATGGTGCTTGAGGCCCGCGGGCTGGATGTCACCCCCGGCATGATCGAGATTTTCCGCAAGGCCGGCGACACCGAAGCGGTGCAGGCGCTGGAGGTGATCTATAGCGAAGAGGTGGGCCATGTCGCTTATGGTTCGAAATGGTTCCATTTCCTGTGCGGACGTCACAATATCGATCCAAAGGACGAATTTCACCGGCTGGTGCGCAGCTATTTCAAAGGCGCGCTGAAACCGCCTTTCAACGAAGAAAAGCGCGCCGAGGCCGGGTTGCCACCCGATTTCTACTGGCCCCTGACGGAAACGGCGGCTGTAAAGGACTGAACCCCCGCCCGGCGCGCTCGTCTGTCCTTACAGACAGCCTCGCCGGGCATATCGCACCTCTCAACCCGTGTCAGGATCCGGGCCAACCTCTTTTTCAAGATCAGGAAGCGGCAAAAACGCACCAGTATCCCAACCCCGGAAACGTCCCTGAACGCCCCGAACCGGATCGCGCCACCTTGAAGACGGGCCAAGCCGAAACGGCTTTCGCTCCCGCTCCTGCCCGGGATGTTTCATCCTTTCGGCCTGGCCTGTGCCCCCCTTTCACGAGCTTCGCCCCGCCAAGGGGGTCAGGTCATGCCCAGAGCTTCCTTGTACATCTCCAGCACCGCTTCCTGTTCGGCGACTTCGTCCTTGTCGCGCTTGCGCAGCGAAACAATCGCGCGCAGGGCCTTCTGGTCATAACCGCGCGATTTGCTTTCGGCGTAAACCTCGCGCACCTGGTCCGCAATGTCCTTCTTTTCCATCTCCAACCGCTCAATCCGTTCCACGAATTGGCGCAGTTCTCCGGCGGTGACCTTATAGCTGTCGGGCGTAGCGTTTTCGTCCATATCCGATCCTACCTCTTTCCTGACGTTTCGCATTGGCCCTTAGAAATCACAACCTGCGCGCCATCGCCAGCCCTGATTTCGCGCCCCTTGCCAAGCTGGCCCTGATCCGTTACCCGCCTCTTCCAACTCCCCTTGCGAGAAAGAGGCGAAACATGGAAATCCTGCTCTGGTCCGGCGTTGTCGTCACCCTGCTTGGCATTGGCGGATTGCTGCTTTCGGCCATTCTCGTGGGCCGGGCGCGTAAAGAGTTCGGAGACGATGACAACGCAATGCGTGCCCGTATTCAGAAACTTCTGCCGATGAACATGGGCGGGCTGTTTGTCGCGGTGTTCGGGTTGATGATGGTGATGATCGGGCTGGCGCTGTCCTGACCCCGGGACCGCCTTACCCTTCGGCCTTTTCTTCCAGCTCCAGCCACTCTTCCTCGGCGGCGGCCTGCTTCTCCTGCCGTTCCACAAGGGCCTCGGTCGCCTTCCTGAACTTGAGCGGTTCGGCGGTAAACAGGTCGGGCTGGGACAGGAACTCTTCCAGCCTGGCAATCTCCGCCTCCAGCCGTTCGATTTCCCCGGGCAGTGCCTCCAACCGGTGCTTTTCGGTAAAGGACAGCCCGGATTTCGGCGCGGCGTTCTGCTTGGCCTTCGCTTTGGAAACCTTGGCCTTTTCGACAACTGGCGCTGCATCTTCCTGCCGTTGCGCACGGTAATCGCTCCACCCCCCGGCATAGGTCACCGCACGTCCGTCGCCTTCCATCGCGATGGTCACGGTGGCCACACGATCCAGGAAATCGCGGTCGTGGCTGACCAGAAGAACGGTCCCGTCAAACCCGTCCAGCAGTTCCTGCAACAGATCCAGCGTTTCCACGTCTAAATCGTTGGTCGGTTCATCCAGAACCAAAAGGTTGCTTTCCCGCGCCATCAGCTTGGCCAGCAGCAACCGCGCCTTTTCGCCCCCCGAAAGCGACCGCACAGGTGCCCGTGCCTGCGCATCGTCAAACAGGAATTCCTTGAGATAGCCGACCACGTGTTTCGGATTGCCCCGCACCATCACCTGATCCGCCTTGCCCGACACGCGCATCTCGGGGTCGCCAGTCAGCGAATCCCACAGGGTCATATCCGGGTCCAACTGGGCGCGCGCCTGATCGAAAACCGCAGGCACAAGGTTGGTGCCATGTTTGACGCGGCCCGTGTCGGGGGGGACCTCGCCCATCAGCATTTTCAACAACGTTGTTTTGCCCACCCCGTTGGGGCCAACAAAAGCGATCCGGTCGCCGCGCATGACGGTCAGATCAAACGGCCGCAGGATCACCTTGTCGCCATAAGCCTTTGAAATCCCCAGTGCCTCGATCACCTTGCGCCCGGATTTCGGCCCCGCATCCAGCGCCATGGCGGCGGTACCCTGCCGGGCGATCTGCGCGGCACGCTCGGCGCGCAATTCGCCCAGGGCACGGACACGGCCCATATTGCGCTTGCGCCGGGCACTGATGCCTTCCACGGCCCATCGCGCCTCGGCTTTGATCTTGCGGTTCAGCTTGTGACGTTGCTGGTCCTCCTCGTCCCAGATCTTGTCCCGCCAAGCCTCGAACGCCTCGAATCCCTTTTCCTGCCGACGCACCATTCCCCTGTCAATCCAAAGGGTTGCACGGGTAAGCTCTCGCAGAAATGCACGGTCGTGAGAAATCAACACATAACCAGCCCGCGTCGCTTTCAATTCGGCTTCAAGCCAGGCAATCGCCTCGATATCAAGATGGTTGGTCGGCTCGTCAAGCAGCATCAGCCCGGGGGCCTCGGCCATCAATTTGGCCAGCGCCGCGCGCCGCCGCTCTCCACCACTCGCAGTGTCCACCGCACGGTCAGGGTCAAATTTCAATCCCTCGCCCGCACGCTCAACGCGGTAAAGCTCGCCCGCTTCCAACCCGCTGCTGGCATAGTCTCCCAGCGTTGCAAACCCGGCCATGTCCGGGTCCTGCTCCATATAGCCCACCGATACACCGGGTCCGGCCACGCATTCGCCCCGGTCCGGCTCGATCAGACCGGCCATGACCTTCAACAGGGTCGATTTGCCCGACCCGTTGCGCCCCACCAACGCCACACGGTCCCCGGGCTGTATCACCAGCGACAGGTCGTCAAACACAGGGTCCCCTCCAAAGGTCAGGGATATATCGGAAAGCTGAAGAAGAGGTACACGTGCCATGCCCCAAGGGGCTACGCCGCGCAAGCCACAGCGTCAACCGATCCCAACTTCATCTGTCCTTAAATGCCAAAAAAACCACCGCCTCCCCCCAAAAACCAGCCCCGGCCACAGCTACGGCCACGGGCACAGGCGCTTTTGCGGGGCGGGGTGGGTGGGAGGGAGCCGCGCAAAAGCGCCTATCCGGCCACCGCCCTCAACAACCGTTTTCGGGCTGGGGGAATCGCCCGGATTTCAAGCCCGGTAAACACGTGCAACGTGTTCATCTGCCGATCCACTACGGCATGATCGCTGACCCAGCCCCCCATCAACAGGTAGGTGCGCAACAATGGCGGCATTCCCGACATGGCCCGCTTTGCGTCCGGCTTACGTCGCAACCGGGCGGCAAACCGGAAAACCTGAGGTGCCTTGACCCGTGGCAACCACCGCTTCGGGGCAAGATGGCGTTCCTTCAACATGGCAAAGGAATCAAGATAGTCCGCCGCGTTCGTCCCGGCAAACGAGGAACAGCCAAACAGCATCTCGACCCCGTTTTCATCCACATATCGCGTCATCGCGCCCCAGGCCACGCGCAGGATATCCGCATCGCTCACCTCGGGGTCCACGCAAAACCGCCCCATCTCCACCATGGGTCCGTCAAAGCTCTCCAGGGCGGACAACTCGTAATACTGCGCCGAATAAGACCGCCCGATTTCGCCGCCGCCATTCAGCGGCAACATGCGAAAACACGCCACCAACCGCCCGGACCTGCGCGTGTCTTCAATCAGGATATGGCTGCAAATCCCGTCAAACCCATCCACGTCACGCCCGGTCACGCCGTGAAATGCCCGGTGACGCAATGCCTGCGCCGCGACCACATCCGCCCGGCTCTGCGCAAGCCGCGCGCGATAACGTCCCTTTTTCAAAGTCAAACCCATGGCGCGAGCTCCAGACTGGGGTGACACGGCTGGCCGGACAAAGCGGCCCGGCACCGCTTTGCCCTATCATAGCAGATATGACAAACTGATGAAGCCGCCAGACCCCTGGTCGCGCCCTACCTAGCCGCTGCCCAACATCGTTCTTGGGTCAAAGCTGCCCAGATTGCCCAGAAGCTGACGCAGGAAGCCCTTGCCCTCAACGCTCGAACTGGTCACCCGACGTTCCAGCCGCACAATACGCCCATCGGCCAGCGAGAACCGCTCGATATTCTGCACCACGTCCGCGTCATCAAAGCTGATCGCAACCACCTGACGCTCGACCACCTCGGGACGGAACATGCCCAGATGCTTGACCCGCGACCGCACATAATAAATGTCATCGCCCGACAAAACGCTGCCTGCACTCGAGGCACCCATGATCTCTTCCACCGTCGCGCGTGAATCCACGCCGACGGTGATGTCGGACAATTCCTCGTCGCTGGGCACATAGCCGTGATTGCGATAGACGGCGCTACAGGCCGCGACCGCGCAAAGGCTGATCCCCATGACAAGCATCCGAACCCGTGTCTTGATGGCCATACTGCCGCCCTCTCCTGATCCTTTGTGACTGACGTCATCCGTGCAAATTGCTTGTCACCGGACGCGCTGCCTTTTATCGACGCTTACAACACCCCCTTTCCCGGTTCAAGAATGTAAGGCCGAGTTCTGCTCATGACCCCCGAGACTTCCTCTCCCACCCTGCTACGCGTGCGCGACCTGAAACCCTCGCGCCCGACCCGTTTTGCGATTCGCCCGCCAGCCAGCGATCTGGCCGCACTGGCGACCGAGCTTGGCCTGGACGGGCTGCGCAAGCTGTCCTTTGAGGGCGAACTCGTCGCCGAAGGCAAAACCGACTGGCGGCTGACCGCCCGGCTTGGGGCGACGGTGGTTCAACCCTGCGTCGTCACCCTTGCCCCCGTCACCACCCGGATTGACGAAAACGTGACCCGTCGTTTCCTGGCCAGCCTGCCCGACGCTGTGCCCGACGCGGTGCCCGGGAACGAAGAAGACGACGGCGAAATCGAAATGCCCGAAGACGACACGATTGATCAACTGGAAAGCGAAATCGACCTGATACGCGTGATGACCGAGGCACTGGCCCTTGCCCTGCCCCTCTATCCCCGTGCGGAGGGGGCCGAACTGGAACAATCGGACTTCACCGCGCCGGGCGAAACCGCCATGACAGACGAAGACGCCCGCCCCTTTGCCGGGCTGTCTGCGTTGCGCGACAAACTGGCAAAAGACACCGGTGACGGGGATTGAGACAGAGATTGATCCGCTTTGCAGGCGCAGAATCACTTGCAGCCCGCAAAAATCCGTCTATTTTCGCGGCTTCTTGTGAATTAGGGTTGGACACGCTGGCTTGATTTGAATATGAGCCACGGACACCCGGAAACGCGGGGCATTTGCCCCTCCTGAAATCTGCGCCCTTCGGGGCTGCTCTGTAATCTGAGGTTGCGACATGGCTGTCCAGCAGAACAAAGTTTCGAAATCGCGCCGCAACAACCGCCGCGCACATGATGCGCTGGTTGCGGCAAACCCCAACGAATGCGACAACTGCGGTGAACTGAAACGCCCCCACCACGTCTGCCCGTCCTGTGGCCATTATGACGACCGCGAAGTTGTCGCCATGGCTGACGAAGTTGATCTGGACGAAGACGCGGCCTAAGGCCCGTTGTTTAGGTCGTCAGACGCATGACCGGATCCCAGGATACCGCCAAGGATACCGATCCCACGGCCACTGGATCCGGCGCGTCGGCCCGTGAACGCATTGTTATTTCGGTTGACGCCATGGGTGGCGATCAGGGACCGGCGGCTGTTGTCGCCGGTTGTTCGCTTTCGGCCAGGAAAAACCCGAATATCGGGTTCATTCTGCACGGACCGGAACCCAGGCTGAAAAAGCTGGTCGCCCGCAAAAAGCATCTGACGGGCCGGGTCGAGATTCGTGACGCCGAAGACGTGGTCACGATGGAGGACAAACCCAGTCAGGTGATCCGCACCGGGCGCAAAACCTCCATGTGGTCGGCGCTGGAAAGCGTGCGGTCGGGCGAAGCAACGGTGTGTGTCTCCTGTGGCAACACCGGGGCGTTGATGGCGATGTCGGTGATCCGCCTGCGCAAACTGCCCGGTGTATACCGCCCCGCCATTGCCGTGCTCTGGCCTTCGCGCAACCCGCAGGGGTTCAACGTGATGCTGGATGCGGGCGCAGATATCAAGGCCGACGAACGCGACCTTCTGCAATATGCGCTCATGGGGGCGTCTTACGCGCGCAACGGGCTGGCTCTGGATCGTCCCCGCGTTGGCCTGCTCAATGTCGGAACCGAAGAATTCAAGGGCCGGTCCGAGTTGAAAGACGCCAATGACCTGATCGCCAAAAACGCCATCGCCGCAGACTTTGACTATGTCGGTTTTGTCGAAGGCGGTGATATTCCGGGCGACCGCTGTGACGTGATCGTCACCGACGGGTTTACCGGCAACATCGCGCTCAAAACCGGCGAAGGGACCGCCTCGCTGATCGGGGATTTCCTGCGCGAGGCGTTCAATTATACCCCCCTGTCGAAATTGGCCGCGATGCTGGCCTATACCTCGCTGAACCGCCTGCGCAAACGGATTGATCCGCGCCGGGTGAATGGCGGCGTTTTTCTGGGGCTCAACGGAACCGTGGTAAAATCCCATGGCGGAGCTGATTCCACGGGCATTTCCGCCGCTGTGAAACTGGCCTGCCAACTCGCGGAAAATAACTTCTCCCAACGGCTTGCCGCCCGCGTTGCGGCGGCGACCATGTCACCGGCGGACGAAGACGACGGCGAAGGCGATGACACCACCGAACCCCGGGCGATTTCCCAAAACCAACAAGGAAAGCAAAGCTGATGGTCACGCGCGCAGTGGTACAGGGAATCGGTCATTACCTCCCCGAGCGCGTGGTTGAAAACGCCGAATTCGAAGCCACTCTCGACACAACCGACGAATGGATTCGCACGCGATCTGGCATCGAACGCCGCCACTTTGCAGCCGAGGGACAGACCACCTCGCAACTGGCCGTGATCGCGGCGCAACGGGCGCTGGCGGATGCCGGGCTTGTTGCCGATGACATCGACGCCATCGTCCTGGCGACCTCTACGCCGGACCTGACCTTTCCTTCCGTGGCCACCATGGTGCAATCCGGGCTGGGCATGACCCGTGGCTTTGGGTTTGATGTTCAGGCGGTCTGTGCCGGGTTTATCTTTGCTCTGACCAACGCCAACGCGCTGATCCTGTCGGGACAGGCGCGGCGGGTTCTGGTGATCGGCGCGGAAACCTTTTCGCGGATCATGGACTGGACCGACCGGGCCACCTGTGTGCTGTTCGGTGACGGTGCCGGGGCGCTTGTTCTGGCCGCCGAAGAGGGCGAAGGTTCCACCGATGACCGGGGTATCCTGTCGGCGGATCTCAATTCCGACGGGCGCTATCGTGACATGCTTTATGTGGATGGCGGCGTGTCCTCGACCGGCACTTCGGGGAAACTGCGAATGCAGGGAAACCCCCTGTTTCGTCAGGCAGTTAGCAAGCTGTCCTCAACCGCCCAAACCGCGCTGGACAAGATTGGCCTGACCGATGATTACGTGGATTGGATCGTGCCGCATCAGGCCAATATCCGCATCATCGAAGGCACCGCCAGGAAGATGGGCGTGCCTATGGAGCGCGTGATTGTCACCGTTCAGAATCATGGCAACACCTCCGCCGCCTCAATCCCGCTGGCGCTGGCCGTCGGGGTGGAACAGGGCAAGGTGAAACCTGGCGATCTGATCGTGACCGAAGCCATCGGCGGCGGGCTGGCCTGGGGTGCCGTGGCGCTGCGCTGGTAATCCTGCGGCGGCGCATGATTGCCCTTCACCAACCGTCGCACCCCCAAGCGTATTTTCACTTAAACCCACGTTCCCAAGTCATTGATATTGACTCGGAAATTCCCTTGCCCCTATGGTTGCAGAAAACAGGGGGACGATGATGAGTGAAAAGACGCTGACCCGCATGGATCTAAGCGAAGCCGTGTTCCGCGAAGTGGGCCTGTCCCGCAACGACAGCGCGCAGCTTGTTGAAAGTGTACTGCAACATATGTCCGATGCGTTGGCCCAGGGGGAACAGGTCAAGATTTCGTCCTTTGGCACCTTCTCGGTTCGGGAAAAGGCCGCACGTGTGGGGCGCAATCCCAAAACGGGACAGGAAGTCCCGATCAACCCCCGCCGGGTGCTGACTTTCCGGCCCTCGCACCTGATGAAAGAACGCGTCGCATCGGGCAACAAACGCTAAGAAGGAGCGCGCGGCATGGCCAAATCCGCCGACGCTTTCCGAACCATCAGCGAAGTTGCTGACTGGTTGGAACTGCCTACCCATGTGCTGCGCTTCTGGGAAAGCAAATTCACCCAGGTGAAGCCCGTCAAACGTGCAGGCGGGCGGCGCTATTACCGCCCTGCGGATATGGAGCTTCTGGGCGGTATCAAGAAGCTGTTGCATGACGATGGGATGACCATCAAGGGCGTGCAGAAAATCCTTCGTGAACAGGGTGTTAAACACGTGGCGGCGATGTCACCCCCGATGATCGGAGAGGGGGAACCAGAGCAGACAGAGGTGATCGGGGCCAACGGCAAGCCCATCGAAATCGCTGAAGTTGCCACACCAGACAGCGATACGGTCGTCCCCTTTCATCGCGAACCCCTGCCCGAAAGCAGACCGGAACAGCCCGACCCAACTGACGCGCCCACCTCTTCCGACCTCCCTCCGGGAATCGAAGGGAGACCGGCCAAGGACACTTCGGTGTTCGAGGATTTCGCGGGCACAGAGACAGGCGCCGAGACCGCGCCGGAACCAGAGCTGCTGGCGGATCCTGAACCAGATCCCGAACCAGAGGTCACCCAGCCCCCCGAGGACGAGCCGACCGGCGTGGACGCCCCCGCGACACCCGACACCGTCCCCCCAATGGTGGACGAGACGGTTCTGGACGAGACCGACGCCCCAGACAGCCCACCCGCCGAACCGGAAGAGGCCTCGGCCCCCGTAGCCGTGCAAACCGCGAACACAGAGGATACCGATTCTCCGGATACTGTGCCAGCGGCACCCGATGCGTCGGAATCAGCTGCCACTCCCGCCCCCGAGGCGACAGATGACGCCGAGCCAGACCCCCAGGCAGACCCTCACCCGGCCCCGGATGCGCCTCTCGCGCCGGAAACCGCCCCGGATGTCGCCCCAGAGCCATCCGCCAGCCTGCCGTCCTTCCTTGCCCAACCCCGTTCGCACTCCGAAGCCCCCCAAGAGGACCTTAAGACAGAATCTGAGCCCGAAGACACCGAAACAGAACCGGCTGAACCGCAGAGCGCACAGGATCAGGTCTCTTCTCCACCCGCAGAATCCCCGGCAGAGATTGAAACTTCCCCGGCGACAGATACAGACCAGGGCACAGAACCAGACACAGAAACGGTGCCGGTTTCCGCCGAACCGTCAGAACCCGCGCCTGTCCCTGAACCGGCCGCGCCAAAACCGCTGAATGTGGATGTCCCTGACGATCCGGCGGATGACGCATTGCCCGCCACACCCGGTGTTTTGCACCATCTGGCCAAATCGCCAACGCTGGATGAGGCGGAGAAAACGCAACTGGCAACGCTGTTTGCGCAACTCCGCGCTTTTGAACCCAACTGAACCCGGCGGATATTATCTGCCGCCGCCCTGTCGTTTTGCCCTCATGTTGCCCTCATGGCGAAAAAGCTGAAAAAACCTCTTGCCCCTGCCCGTAAAACCGCTATGAAATCCCAATCGTCGGGCTATGGCGCAGCCTGGTAGCGCGTCCGTCTGGGGGACGGAAGGTCGCAGGTTCGAGTCCTGCTAGCCCGACCATACTACCCCCGTTGTGGTTCCAATGGATCACGCAACACTGCTTGAAATCGCTCTACCACCCCTTCTTTCAGAACACTAAACGCCACCACCGGACCAGCCGCCGTTGTAGTCGCCCCATGACGTCCCATGACCCATAGGACGTCGGGCCGCCCGCTTTATTGTCGCTCAAACAGAAACACTCTGTTTACCCAATTATCCAAATTTGCGAGATTTTGGCGGAAATTCCCATTTTTATCAAATCTGAAAAGTGGCAAAATTGTGGCAGCCGGGGAATCGCAACCGGGGATTAGCAAACACGGGGCCCGGACTCTCACCGCGCCCTTCCCAGCCCTTGGTCGTTTTACGAATGGAACGAGGTTCGCCTTTGTACGGCGGGTTTTGAGATCCCTTAACGGAGTACAACCATGCCACTTTCCGCAAGCCAGTATTTCTTTGGTAATTCACTCGTGAATTTCATCGGCACGTCCAACTATTCCAACGTCCCCTATTGGATGGGGCAACTGGCCTCTCATGCCGGGCATTCCTATGCGGCAGATGGGGAATACGGGTTCCTGCGTGAGTTTGCTGACCGCCCCGCGCCGCTGGATCAGTGGGGATTTGACGGGGTCAACAGCCATTGGAACAGCGAAACCGAAAGCTTTGCGGATGTCAGCTTTGACATGGTGGCGATCACACCGGCGAATTTCCTTCAGGACCAGACACCGGACAGCAACTATTACGGGGATGACCGTTCGCCGCTGGACGCGGTGTTGACCCAGGTTGATGAAATCGCGATCGCACAGCCGACCGCCCAGATCGTGATCTACGAAGGCTGGGCGGATATGGGTCCCCTTGCCGCCGGGTTCCCGCCGACCGAGGCCGAGCTGGACGCCTTTCACGACTATAACATGGGCGATTATCACGATTGGTACGTAGATCTTGTGGCCCAGGTGAACGCCGCCGATCCGGACGCGGATGTTGCCTTGATCCCCGTGGCTCCGGTTCTGTCGCACCTGTTGACTGAAACCGGGCTCTCGGCGCTGGAGGCTGAAGACCTGTATGTGGATGATGCGCCCCACGGCACGGACACGCTTTATTTTCTGGCCAGCCTGACGACCTATTCCACGCTGTATGGCGAAGCCGCGCCAGCCGATTTCCCCGTTCCGGCCTCCGTCCATCCGTTGGTGGCGGAGCTTCTGCCCGAGCTTGTGGACGAAGTGCATGAGCAGGTGTCGGTTTGGAGCGATATTGATTTCCAGCCGGAGCCGGAACCCGAACCTCAGCCGGAACCCGAGCCAGAACCAGAGCCCGAGCCGGAACCTCAGCCCGAGCCAGAACCGGAGCCCGAACCTGAACCTCAGCCCGAACCTGAACCTGAACCTGAACCTGAACCTCAGCCGGAACCGGAGCCAGAACCTCAGCCCGAGCCTCAGCCGGAACCGGAGCCCGAGCCCGATACCGGACAGTTCAACGCCAGCTACTTCACTCTTGATCCAACGATCACAACGCTGGACAAGGTGGATTTCACGCAACCCGAAACCGCCACTGGTCAGTTGAGCGAGTTGCAGTATTTCGACGAAACCGGCAGCTTCTGGGACGGCGGAAGCACCAACCACTTTGCCGCGATCTACACCAAGACACTCACCACCGATCAGGACGCAACCTATCGTTTCGACATCACCGCCGATGACGGTGCCGCGCTATACGTGGACGGGGACCTGGTGCTTGAAAACAACGGCCCAAGCTATGGCGAACTGATGAGCACCGAACTGTGCCTGCCTGCCGGTGACCACTCTCTTGAGCTTCGCTATTTCGAATATGCCGGGGAACAGACATTGATGTTTGACATGACTGAGGTGGATGCCCTCGACGATACGTCTGACGTGCCGCCCAACAAACCCGACACACCGTCGGACTGTGTGGAGACCCCCGGCTTGGTGAAGCCTCTGCGCCCGGACAACCTTTGTGATACGGCGGGAGGTGAGGGCACAGTTGATGCTGACACGCCTCCGGGCGATCTCACCCCGGCCGAGGCTCTGATGCTTGTACTGGGTCTGTCGCGCGACGACTTGCCCTCCGAGTGTCGAGACGAGGACGAAGAGCCAACCGTCGACGACCTCCTTGGCTGGCTCTAAGGCACGTCAAAGGCGCGTGACCTCACAGCACCCCCTTCATAAACACGCCAACCTCAAAAATGGCGTGGGCACCTTCTCTTCCCGAGGTGCCCGCGACCTGGGTTGAGAGGCGTGAAGCAAACCTTGCAAACACGGCCTTTTTCGCTCCAATTTCGCGATTAACGCTGTTATCACGGGGCAATTCGCGATGTGCGTTGTGAGAAAGGCCTGCCATGCCCGGCGTTCTGCCCAGTCAACAGCTTGAAACCCTGATCGAAACCGGTGCGATCACCGCAAAACTGCCCGTGATCCCGGAACAGGTGCAACCCGCGTCGCTTGACCTGCGCCTTGGCACTCGGGCCTGGCGGGTGCGGGCCAGCTTTCTGGCCGGTCAGGGGCGCAGCGTGGCCGAACGGCTGCGGGATTTCGAGATGCACCAGATCGACCTGACCCAGGGCGCGGTGCTGGAAAAGGGCTGTGTCTATGTTGTCCCCTTGATGGAAAGCCTTGCCCTGCCCGACGGGATTCAGGCGGTGGCCAATGCCAAATCCTCGACCGGGCGGCTTGACCTTCTGACCCGCACCATCACCGATGGCGGGGAAGAGTTCGACCGCATCGCGCCCGGCTATACGGGGCCGCTTTACGCCGAAATCTGCCCCCGTTCCTTTTCGGTTCTGGTTCGTCCGGGAATGCGGCTGAACCAAATTCGGTTCAGAGAGGGACAAGCCGCGCTTACGGATGATGAACTGACCACCCTGCACAGCCAATCCCCGCTGGTCGATGGCCCGGCGGTGATTGACGAAGGGCTGGGCTTTTCCGTGGATCTCAAACCGGCCTCCGGCGACCTTGTGGGCTATCGGGCCAAGCCCCATACGGGAGTGATCGACCTTGACCGGATCGGCGAATATGACCCGGGTGAGTATTGGGAAGAAATTCGCACGACCAGCGGTCAGATCATCCTTGATCCGGGCGCGTTCTATATTCTGGTCAGCCGCGAAGCGGTGCATATTCCCCCGGCCTATGCCGCCGAAATGGCCCCGTTTCTGGCCATGGTCGGGGAATTCCGTGTGCATTACGCGGGCTTTTTTGACCCCGGTTTCGGCCATGACTCCGCCGGCGGGGCCGGATCCCGCGGTGTTCTTGAGGTGCGCTGTCACGAAAGCCCCTTTGTTCTGGAACACGGACAGGTGGTCGGGCGGCTGGTTTACGAGCGCATGAATGCGATCCCGGAACAGCTTTACGGGGCCGACCTGAAGTCCAATTACCAGGGTCAGGGACTGAAACTTTCAAAACATTTCAAGACTGTATAGCAGTTACTTGAAGTTAATCCCCTCTGACAGTTCCGGGATAATCCCCACCCGCACGCCGCGGTCGATATAGGTGGACAGCGCCACATAAAGCGTTTCCGCATGACGTTGACTCAGCGTGATGTGGAAACGCCGCGCAACACAGTAGGCATGCGCACCTTCAGGATCAAACCGGTATCTCCGGTCACGGCGTGCACCTCTTCAACTTCGGGCAGCTCAGCTCGTCACCGGCTATTTGATGCATCCCGCCGATCCCATTCTTGGATCGCTTCACGAATATCGTGGCTTGGTCCAAAGCTTCCGATTGCGCCTCGAGGGCTGCTGTTATTCGTGGGCCCTCAATGGTTGATGCGCCAGCCATCAACCCACCAATCATTGCGCCAAGAGGCCCCAATATATACCCCCGGCAATAGCTGCTTCCTATTCATCAAGGATTTGTTGTTCATTAATCGAAATTCGTGATTCTACAAGATCAACCAAATCTTGCACCTATGTGGCTTCGCCAACAGGACTTGAGGGGCCAGCTATAATTACGTCTCTAAAATTTGCCATCCTCATGCTCCTTTTCCAGAATTCTATTAACAACCGCATGACATGCCACAGCGGATAACAATGCTGTCACCCAAAGAGCTGGGCGAAGTAATTCTCTGGTGTCCATCAGAATATCAAGGGACGTAAGATCGAGAAAAACCCAGAACAAACCGCTATTTGGAATAAACGTAATTATCACGAAGGATAAGTAAAACTCGTATCTCTTTATCGATCGCCCAAAAATATTTACGCCCAACCTATTCAACAAAAAAGCCACGGCAATATTGGCAAATAAGAAAAACAGAACCAAGTCTGATGATATACTTTCCACTCTACCTACCTACACATTTTAAAGAAGGTTTGACCAGCCGAGACATATCCGATTCAACGCGCCAGCCTAATATCATTCGATCGAAATTGTCCAAAGCCCGGGCCGGGGCCGGTTTGCGCCGAACATCCTCTGTTTCTTTGGTCATGTGATACGCTTCAACTTGCTGAATTTAATTTCTAAAATATTGTAAGGACAGAATTTCATTCAGCACAACGGGAATCCGGATGGTCTATCTCCTGCTTCTGGCCGTGGGCATCATCGGTGCCAACTCCCTGGTTCTGTCTCCCATCGCGGGCGACGTGGCGGCGGGGCTGGGTCATGGCACCGCCTCCGACGTGATGACGGCGGCGGCCTGCTACGGCATGGGCGTGGCCGGGTCCGCCCTGTTGCTGGCCCCCAGGGCCGACCGGGTGGGCAGCGCGATGGCGCTGAAAACCGCGCTGTGGAGTATGATCGCGGGGCTTGCCGTCTCTGCGACCGCGCCCGGGATCGTGATGCTGAGTGTGGCGCAGACGGTGACCGGGATCGGCGCGGGCATGGCGCTCCCTGCGATTTACGGGCTTGCCGCCCAGATCGCGAAACCGGGCAAAGAGGCACGCACGATTGGCACCGTCCTCACCGGCTGGACCCTGTCCATGGTGGGCGGCGTGACCCTGTCGACCCATCTGGCCGAACTGGCGGGCTGGCGCGCGGTTTTCGTCGCGCTCGGCACTGCGCTTGTGATTGTACAACTGCTTCTGGCCCGCGCGCCCCTGCCCCCGGCCCCGGCACAGGCCACCTCAAGCACGCCGCTCTCGGCGCTGCGCGTGCCCGGCATCACCGCTGCGCTGTTTTCCGTGGCGATGCTGGGGACCGGGTTTTACGGCATCTACAACTATCTCGGGGCGCATTTGACCGAAAACCTGCTGCGCCCCACCTCGGATGGCGGGTGGTTGACCCTGTCCTATGGCATCGGGTTTGGCGCGGCGATGTTGGTGGATCCCTGGCTGGATCGGGTTGGCCCACGGCGCGGGCTGCTGGCCGTCTTTTCCGCCCTGGCGTTGTTCTACCCGGTGATGAGCCTGACCGCGCCGAGCTATGACACCCTGTTGCCGTTGATGGCGCTCTGGGGGGTGTTACAGCATCTGGGGCTGAACCTGACCGTAGGGCGACTCGGCGCGCTGGATGCTTCGCAACGCGGCGCGATCATGGGGTTGAACTCGACCGTCATGTACCTGTCGGTTTTCGGGGCGACGGTGTTTTACCGCCCGGTATTCGAAGGCTGGGGGCTTGGGGCCTGTATGGTGCTGTCCGGGGGGATGGCCGTGCTGGGCGCGGGCGAAGCCCTTGTGGCCCGGTTGAAAGCCGCGCGTCTGGCGTGAGCCGAACGTTGCGGTAACACTTTGCGATGCAGTCTTTGGTTGTATCATGGGCGGTGCCGGTTTTGTGCCGCTGCGGTGCGCAGATGTCACCCCCCGCCGCCGACGTAAAATCCAGGCCGTTTACCAGAGTAAAAGAAAGGTTACCGCGACACCCGCCGGGCCACTTTCATCGCCTGGCGTGCCTTGCGGTTGGCGCGGCGTTGTTCCGGGGTCATCCGGGGCTTTTCCCCACTTCCGGACAACCGGTTGAACCCGGCCTCAACACCCTTGTTCACGGCCTTGCGCATGACCATGCGCAGTATCATGTTTATGATCTGATTGGCGTTCATATCGCGCTCCACCTGTCTCTTCGGGCCAAGTCATATCAGGAAATTATGCCGATATTATGGCACCTTAAAGCGTTTCCGCATTGCGTTGAAACAGCGTGATGCGGAAACGATTTAATCCTCGAACAGCTCGCTTTGACCCTCGTTGGTTTCCTCGTCCCCATCGTCGTCACTGTCGCCCAGTCTGGGTGCCAGTCCCGGAGGCGGGCGCGATTCCAGAAGCCCGGCCGAACGCAGCTCTTTCAAGCCCGGAAGATCGCGCGCGCTTTCCAATCCGAAATGGTCCAGAAAATCCTGGGTCACCACAAATGTCACCGGGCGCCCCGGAGTCATACGTCGGCGGCCAAACCGGATCCACTCCATCTCCAACAGTTGGTCAATCGTGCCGCGCGATACGCTAACCCCCCGTATTTCTTCGATTTCTGCCCGGGTCACGGGTTGATGATAGGCGATGATCGCCAGCGTTTCTATGGCCGCGCGGGACAGTTTTCGGGTTTCAACCGTTTCCTTTTGCATCAGGAATGACAGGTCCGGCGCGGTGCGCATGGCCCAGGCATCGCCCACCTTGACCACACGCACACCGCGACCCTCATAGCGTTTGCGCAGACGCACCAGCGCCTCGGCCGCGTCGCTGCCATGGGGCATCCGGGCGTTCAATTCCTTGACCGTGACCGGCTCGGCGCTGGCGAACAGAACGGCTTCGACCATCCGCTCCTGCTCGGCAACAGGCGGTGCTTCAAACAGGCTTTTCTCTTCGCCTTCAATGGCTTGTTCCGTGTCCTGCGGCATGATCTCAATCCCTTTTTCGAAGCTGGATCGGGGCAAAGGTTTCCGATTGGCGCAGCTCGATCTTGCCTTCCTTGGCCAATTCAAGCGAGGCCGCAAAGGTCGCCGCCGTCGCCGAGCGGCGTTTGACCGGGTCGCTTTCCCACCCTTCGGGAAGATAGCTGCTGATATCCGTCCAATCGCCGGAAAACCCGATCAACCCCCGTAGCCGTTCCAACGCCTGCTCCATGGTGAACACCGCGTCGCGATCCATAACAAAAGGACGGAATTCGTCACGCGTTCTGATCCGGGCATATCCCTGCATCAAATCCAGCAAGGTCGCGGAATATATGGTTTTTCTAACGCGCGTGACATCCTCCGGGATGCCGCGTGCAAAGAAATCCCGGCCCAGCCGGTCCCGCGCCATCAACCGTGCGGCGACGTCGCGCATGGCCTGCAAACGCTCAAGCTGAAACGCCAGGTGGGCGGCCATTTCTTCGCCCGACGGCCCTTCTTCCTCGGGGTCTGGCGGCAGCAACAGGCGGGATTTCAAAAACGCCAGCCAGGCGGCCATGACAAGATAATCCGCCGCCAGTTCGAGCCGCAGCGCCTTGGCCTTTTCCACGAAGGCCAGGTATTGCTGCGCCAACTGCAACACGCTGATTTTTCGAAGATCCACCTTCTGGGTGCGGCTCAGGGTCAACAACAGGTCCAGCGGTCCTTCAAAACCGTCGACATCCACGATCAGGGCCTCGGCGGCAAGCCGCTCTTCAACCCGTTGTTGATCGTCCTGAAACTGAAACTCGTCCTCAGCCATTCCCCTGCCGCCCCAAAAACGCCCGCGCCCTTGAGGCCCCGTTAACCGTTTCGGTTTAATCTTCCGGGGATTTCGCCGCGGAAGCTGTCAAAAGCGCTTCAAGTTCGGCTTCAAGCGCCGCGATGTCAACCTCGTCTGGCACGTGACGCATGTTCAACGCGGCTTCGGCGCGGTTTTGCGCCGCCCCGGACATCAGGCCGGACGCGGCTGCGACCTGTTGTTTTTCCTGCAAGGTGCCATTGCAGTGCAGAACCACATCACAGCCCGCGGCCAGCGCATCGCGCGACAGATCGCCAAGATCGCCACTCAGGGCTTTCATGGATATGTCGTCGGTCATGATCAATCCGCCGAACCCGATCTTGTCGCGGATCAACTGCATCATCACCGGTGAAAGCGTCGCCGGACGGGTGTCGATCTGGTCATAAACCAGATGCGCCGTCATCCCCAGCGGCATATCATTCAACGCATGAAAAGGTTCAAAATCAATGGCTTGAAGGGCATTTTGCGGCACATCCACATGCGGCAGATCATGATGACTATCCGCCACCGCCCGACCATGACCGGGGATGTGTTTCACCACGGACAAAACGCCCCCGTCCAGATGCGCCTGCGCCACTGCGCGACCGATACGCGATACGTCGGTGGCATAGTCCCCATAACAGCGATTGTGCAGGAACGGATGGGTCTCGGGCGTTGCCACGTCAACCAGCGGCGCACAGTTGCTGTCGATCCCGATCTCACGCAGTTCATGCGCGATGATCCGATAACGGATATACATGGCCCGCTCTGCCGCCGCGCCCGCCGCCTCTACGTGGTCGAGCGGGGGCAGCCATTCACGCCAGTGCGGTGCCCGGAGGCGCTGAACCCGGCCCCCTTCCTGATCAATCGTGATCGGGGCATCCCGCCCCACCGCCTCGCGCATATCCGAACACAGGGCGTACACCTGATCCGGGGTGTCGATATTACGGGCAAACAGAATGAAACCAAACGGGTTGGCCTCGCGGAAAAACGCGTGTTCTTCCGGGGAAAGCCTCAGCCCCTCGGCGTCAAGAATGGTCGCTCCGTACCGGCTCACCTGGTCACCACAGGGATACAATCTGCGCGTTCGGCCACAAGGGCGGAACAGAACCGGCGGGCGTCATTCAGATCGGCAAATCCCATGGCACGAAGGCGATAGAACACGCGCCCTCCGCTTTTGGCTCTTTGCACAACCCGTTGCTTTCCCTCGATATAATCACCAAACCGGGCGCTTAGCTTGTCCCATTCGCGCCGCGCCACTTCGGGGCTATCAAAGGCCCCCAACTGAACCAGCCGGGTTCCTGCGGGCACATTTGCCGGATCCACATCAATGCTGGGCGCAGCGGGGGCCGCAACCGATACTGTGTTCAGCGACGCCGGACGCAGAACCGGACGCAAGGAGCGCACCACACCTTTTCCGGCAATCACAGTGGCATCCGAAATTCCGGCAGCGACCGGGGCGACAGAGGCCGTCACCTCGGGTGCGGGGGTGCTGCTTTCGTCCACATCCAACGGCACAGCCCCGGCGGAAAGCTGTTCAGCCAGCGCGCGGATTGATGCCATCTGGGGGGAAAGCGGTTCGGTGCCTGGCGCGGGTTTCACAGCGGTGGGCGCGGGTTTCGGTGCCGGGTCCACAGGGGCCAACATAACCTCTTTGCCCTGCGGCGCATCTTCGTCTGTCAAATTCACCGGGGCCGGGGCAAGGATCAGTCGATCCGCAGGTTTGGCGGCACTGCCCTCGGCTGCGACATCGTTGACGGCAAGCCCCTGGTTCAAGGCAGGACGCCCACCGGGATCTTCGGGTTGAATGCGCATGGGGTCGCCACTCGCGGCACGCACCACCGGCACGCCGCTGACGTCCCGGGCCAACGTTTTATAGCCCCAAACACCGATACCGACGACCAGGGAGACAGACACCACTGCCCCGGCCCAATTCGCCGCAGTTGCAATCGATTTCGCCCGTCTAGGCCCCACCATGGGGCCAGCCGCAGGAATATCCGCCATTTTTGCCTCGCTGCCCACCAGCGATACGTTGTCGCCGGGGGTTTCTTTACTGCCTCATCCCCGGCGCTTTGGTGCGAATTTTACCGCATCTCCTGCGCAGGAGTTACGCCCAGAATACCAAGGCCCGCGGAAATAACAACCGCCACGGCCCGCGCCAGAGCAATTTTTGCCTGTGACGTGGCCGCATCTCCCTCTTGCAGGAAGCGAAGCCTGGCATTCGACTTGCCCTGGGTATGCAGCGCGTTGAAGTCAGACGCCAGGTCATAGAGATAAAACGCAACGCGGTGAGGTTCATTGGTGCGCCCGGCGATTTCAACAAGACGCGGCCATTCCGACAGCTTCCTGATCACGGCCAGTTCGGCTTCATCGGAGACAACCGAAAGGTCGGCGGCCTGCAACGCGGCATCGTCCACGTCGATCCCGGACCCGGCGGCCAACCGCAGCACCGAACACACCCGCGCATGGGCGTATTGGACATAGAACACGGGGTTATCCTTGGATTGCTCCATCACCTTGTCGAAATCGAAATCCAGCGTGGCGTCATTTTTGCGGGTCAGCATGTGGAACCGGGTCACATCCGGCCCGACCTGATCAACCACATCACGCAGGGTGATAAAGGTCCCGGCCCGTTTGGACATCTTGAACGGCTCGCCGTTTTTCCAGAGTTTCACCAGCTGAGTCAGCTTGATATCCAGCGGCACCTTCCCATCAGAAAGCGCCGAAACGGCGGCTTTCATCCGTTTGACATACCCGCCGTGATCGGCACCAAATACGTCGATCAGCTCGTCAAACCCTCGCTCGATCTTGTCAAAATGATAGGCGATGTCGGGGGCGAAATAGGTCCAGCTTCCGTCTGATTTTTTCACCGGGCGATCCACATCGTCGCCATGCGCGGTGGATTTGAACAGGGTCTGTTCGCGCGGTTCCCAATCCTCGGGCTTCTTGCCCTTGGGCGGCTCAAGAACGCCTTCGTAGATCAAGCCCTTGTCGTCCAGCGCCGCCAGAGCCGCCTCGATCCGCCCCGTGCCATACAAAGACTTTTCGCTGAAAAACTTATCCATCTCAACGCCCAGAGAGGCAAGGTCGGCACGGATCATATCCATCATCGCAGCCGTGGCGAATTCACGGATCTCGGCCAGCCATACGCTTTCATCCTGACCGACATAGGTGTCACCCACCTTGTCTTTCAGCGCCGCGCCAACCGGCACAAGGTAGTCCCCCGGATAGGTGCCGTCCTCGAACGCGACCTCTTGCCCATGGGCCTCAAGATAGCGCAGATAAACCGACCGGGCGAGCACATCGACCTGGGCCCCACCATCGTTGATATAGTATTCGCGGGTCACGTCATAGCCGACGAAATCCAGCAGGCTGGCCAGCGCATCGCCAAACACCGCGCCCCGCGTATGCCCCACATGCAAAGGGCCGGTCGGGTTGGCCGAAACGAATTCCACGTTGACCTTGCGGCCCTGCCCCATCGTCGAGCGGCCGAATTCCGACCCATGTGCCAGAACCGCGCCAATCACACCCCGCCACAGATCGACCTCAAGCCGCAGGTTCAGGAACCCGGGCCCCGCCACATCCGCGCTGGTCACACGTGTGTCGGCGACAAGCCGCGTGGCCAGAGTCTCGGCAATATCGCGCGGTTTCATCCTGGCGGGCTTGGCCAGAACCATGGCGGCATTCGTGGCCATGTCCCCATGGGCGGCGTCGCGCGGTGGCTCGACCACGACATTGGCAAAGTCAAGCTCGCGCGGCAGATCGCCCGCCTCTTGCATCGCCTCAAGGCTGGTGATTACCAGCGCACGCATTTCGCTGAACAGGTTCATGTCGGCACATCCTTTTTCATTGGCTTTGCGTTTATCACATGATCCGCGCGGCGCAACATTGCCTCTGGCCTTTTCTGCAAACCCGGTATAGGCGCTGCATTCAGGCAATCAGGACATCAAAAGGCCCATTCCCCATGGATATGCGCAACATCGCGATCATCGCACACGTCGACCACGGCAAAACCACGCTGGTGGACGAACTGCTCAAACAATCCGGTGCATTTCGCGCCAACCAGGCCGTAGATGAGCGCGCCATGGACAGCAACGATCTGGAACGCGAACGTGGTATCACCATTTTTGCCAAACCCACTTCGGTTGTATGGAAAGAAACCCGCATCAATATCGTCGATACCCCCGGTCACGCCGATTTCGGTGGCGAAGTAGAGCGGATTCTGTCGATGGTCGACGGGGTTGTGCTGTTGGTGGATGCCGCCGAAGGGCCGATGCCACAGACCAAATTCGTCACGTCCAAGGCGCTGGCCCTGGGGTTGCGCCCTATCGTTGTTCTGAACAAAGTCGACAAACCCGACGCCGAACCGGACCGTGCGCTGGACGAATGTTTCGATCTCTTTGCCTCGCTCGAAGCGAATGACGATCAACTGGATTTTCCGCATATGTACGCCTCAGGCCGCAACGGCTGGGCCGATCACGAACTGGATGGGCCGCGCAAGGATCTTCACGCCCTGTTCGACCTGATCGTGAACCACGTCCCGGCTCCGAAGCAGTCTGCAAAAACGGATGAGGATTTCCGAATGCTGGCCACCACCCTTGGGTCCGACCCGTTCGTGGGGCGCATTCTCACAGGTCGCGTGGAAAGCGGGAGGCTAAAAGTGGGGGCCACGGTTCAGGCCCTGTCGCGTATTGGCCAGAAAATCGAACAATTCCGCGTGACCAGGATTCAGGCCTTCCGCGGGCTTGCCACCGCCGATATCGACGAAGCCGTCGCGGGGGACATCGTTTCGATCGCGGGCATGGCCAAAGCGACCGTGGCCGACACGATCTGTGCGCTTGCCGTGGACGAACCGCTTGACGCCCAACCCATCGATCCGCCGACCATCACGGTCACTTTCGGCATCAACGACAGTCCCCTTGCGGGCCGGGATGGCAAAAAAGTGCAAAGCCGCGTGATCCGCGACCGCCTTTACAAAGAGGCGGAAAGCAACGTGGCGATCAAGATCGCCGACACCCCGGGCGGCGAGGCCTTCGAGGTCTCGGGCCGGGGCGAGTTGCAAATGGGTGTGCTGATCGAAAACATGCGCCGCGAAGGGTTCGAGCTTTCGATCTCGCGCCCGCAGGTGATTATGCGCGAAGAAGACGGCGTGACCATGGAACCGGTAGAAGAGGCCACAATTGACGTGGATGATGAATATTCCGGCGCGGTGATCGAGAAACTGACCGGCGCACGCAAGGGCGAGCTGGTCGAGATGCGCCCCGCCGGGGCCGGGAAAACCCGTATCATCGCCCATGTACCCTCGCGCGGGCTGATCGGCTATCACGGCGAATTCCTGACCGACACGCGCGGTACGGGCGTTCTGAACCGCGTGTTCCACGGCTGGACCCCGCACAAAGGCCCCATCCCGGGGCGTCGCGCCGGGGTGTTGATTTCAATGGAAAACGGAGTTTCGGTGGCTTACGCGCTTTGGAATCTGGAAGACCGTGGCAAGATGATGATCGGGGCTCAGGAACAGGTTTATACTGGCATGATCATTGGCGAGCACAACCGCGACAACGATCTTGAAGTCAATCCGCTCAAGGGCAAGAAACTGACCAACGTACGCGCGTCGGGAAGCGACGAGGCCGTGCGCCTGACCACGCCAATGACGCTGTCTCTGGAAGAAGCGATTGCTTATATCAACGACGACGAACTGGTCGAAGTCACGCCCAACTCGATCCGTCTGCGCAAACGCTATCTTGATCCGCACGAGCGCAAGCGCATGTCGAAACAGAGCTGATTTTTCTCTGGTTTGCCCTATTGGACTTTGGTTTATATGGCGGCAAACTGGCCCTTTGACCGGGATTGAAGTTGCGCAGAGCATGGGCGCATTGACCGACGATCCGCTGGTCTTCGTGGGAAACCTGCGGGCCGAACAGGGGCTTACTCCGGCCAGCGCGTAACCATGTTGATCTGGTGTGCGCAAAGTGGCGGATGGGAATGCAGTCCCCAAAGCGCGTCTGGACCATCGTTGCGCTGTATCAGCGTAACATCAGAGACTTATAGCCAAAAGACACAATCGCAATTGTGTTGTTTGGCTATATCAGGCATCGGGAGAGTTCACACAGGTGGTCAGCAACGAGTGCGACTCGCTTGAACTGACGGTCGCTGAAACCGAAGTGGCGTGGTTTCTTCTCAAAGGTCGCTCAACGTCGGGCATTGCCGCCCTGCGCAACACCCGCGAAGGCACGATCAACGCGCAATTCACGGCGATTATCGCAAGGCCAGAGTCAGCGGCAAAGCACAACTGATGTCGCAATTGGTCGAAGACCTGTTGATGTAACGCGTGATATTGCCGGGAGTCGCCGACCGTCCTATTCGGACGTTTCCACCACCATCAGTTCCCGTTCAGATGCCCCGCGGGCATGGGACAACGCCTCTTGATATTCGGGCGAATGATAACACGCCACGGCCGTATCCACATCAGGGAACCGGGCGACGACATTGCGCGGGCGTTCCTTGCCTTCCAGTTGGACGAACCTGCCCCCTCGGGCGATGAATTCTCCCCCGTGTTTGGCAATCGCCGGCCCCGCCAACTCGGCATATTTGCCATAGGCTTCTGTATCTGTCACCGTCACATGTGCAATCCAAAGTGCGCCCATCTTATTATCCTCCCACCACAGCTTCCGCAGCCTTGATCGCGGCGTCGGCATTGGCCACGTCACGGCCCCCGCCTTGCGCCATATCCGCACGGCCACCGCCGCCCTTGCCGCCCAATTCGGGCACGACGGCCCTTACCAGATCAACCGCCGAAAGGGTTGCCGTCAGATCCTCGGTCACACCCGCCGCTACGGCGGTCTTGCCTCCGGCATCTGCGATCAACAGAACCGCACCGGATCCGATGCGCGATTTGTGTTCGTCAATCAATGCGGGAAGGTCTTTGCCCGAAACGCCCGACAACACCTGGGCCACGAATTGTACGCCGTTGATGTCACGTGCCTCGGCACCACCGCCCTGCCCGGCCCCTCCGGCCATGGCCAGCTCACGACGCAGTTGGGCCACTTCGTTCTGCAACGCCTTGCGTTCGTCCAAAAGGCCCTTCACTCGGTCCACGACCTCGTCCGGTTTGGCCTTGAGCGTACCTGTGACCTCGGCCAGACGGCTGGCATCTGCCGACACATGGGCCAGCGCCGCATCGCCGGTCAACGCCTCGATCCGGCGCACCCCGGCAGAGGATGCACTGTCGGACAGGATCACGCACATGCCGATATCGCCAGTCTGCTTCACATGGGTGCCACCGCAAAGTTCCAACGACCAGGTGTTGCCATCCAACCCTTTGCCCGTTTTCGCCCGCCCCATGGAGACCACACGCACCTCATCCCCGTATTTCTCACCAAAGAGAGCCTGCGCCCCGATTTCGCGCGCATCGTCGGGCGTCATGATACGGGTTTCAACCGGGGTATTCTGGCGAATGAACCGGTTCACTTCGCTGCTGACCTGAGTGAGTTCCTCGTCCGTCAATGCCTTGGCGTGGCTGAAATCAAAGCGAAGCCGGTCCGCCGTATTCAGCGAACCGCGCTGCGCCACATGATCCCCCAACGCCTCGCGCAGGGCCTCGTGCAACAGGTGCGTTGCCGAGTGGTTGGCGCGGATTGCACTGCGCCGCGCGTGATCCACCTCAAGCTCAACCGGGTCGCCGGCAACAATCGTGCCGCGTTCGACCTTGACCTTGTGGGCGTAAATCCTGCCATCTGCGAATTTCTGCGTGTCGATCACCAACGCCGCCTCGTCACGGTTGTCCAAGCGACGGATCACACCGGTGTCCCCAACCTGACCGCCGGATTCGCCGTAAAATGGTGTCTGGTTGGCGACAAGCCACCCTTCCTGACCCGCGTCGATCTTGTCCAGCGATTTCCCGTCCACAACCAGCGCCAGAACCTGTCCTTCGGCCTTTTCCGTATCATAGCCAAGGAAATCGGTCGCGCCTGCCTCATCCGCGATATCGAACCAGACTGCGTTATCGGCCGCGTCACCGGAGCCGGACCACGCGGCACGTGCCTTGGCCTTTTGCTCGGCCATGGCCGTTTCGAACCCGTCCACATCCACTTTGCGCCCTTTTTCGCGCAACGCGTCCTGGGTCAGGTCAAGCGGGAACCCGTATGTGTCATAAAGCTTGAACGCCGCTTCCCCAGGCAGGGCCGCATCCTCCGCCAAACCGTCAAGTTCGTCGTCAAGCAACTTCAATCCACGATCAAGTGTCTGTTTGAACCGGGTTTCTTCCAGGTTCAGGGTTTCTTCGATCAGCGCCTGAGCCTGGCCCAGTTCCGGATAGGCCTGCCCCATCTGTGCCACCAGCGTGGGCACCAGACGGTGCATGACCGGATCCTTGGCCCCCAGCAGATGCGCATGGCGCATGGCGCGACGCATGATCCGGCGCAGCACATAACCGCGCCCGTCATTGGACGGCATGACCCCGTCAGCAATCAGGAAAGAGGTCGAGCGCAAGTGGTCCGCGATCACCCGGTGATGCACGTTCTTGTCACCATAGGGGTCAACGCTGGTCGCATCCGCGCTGGCCTCGATCAACGCCTTGAACAGATCGGTATCATAATTGTCATGGCTGCCCTGCAGCAAGGCACCAATCCGCTCCAAGCCCATACCGGTATCGATGGATTGCATGTCGAGCGCGCGCATGGAGCCATCTTCGAACTGTTCGTTCTGCATGAAAACGACATTCCAGATTTCGATGAACCGGTCGCCGTCTTCTTCGGGCGAACCGGGAGGGCCACCCCAGATGTGGTCGCCATGGTCATAGAAAATCTCGGTACAGGGACCACACGGGCCGGTGGGCCCCATCTGCCAGAAATTGTCAGAGGTGGCGATGCGGATGATCCGATCCTCGGGCACACCAACCTTTTTCCAGATTTCAAACGCTTCGTCATCGGTGTGATACACCGTGGTATAAAGCTTTTCTTTGGGAATACCGTATTCCCTGGTGATCAACTCCCAGGCAAACGGGATCGCATCATCCTTAAAGTAGTCGCCGAACGAGAAGTTTCCTAACATCTCGAAAAACGTGTGGTGCCGCGCGGTATAGCCGACATTGTCCAGATCGTTGTGTTTGCCCCCGGCGCGCACGCATTTCTGGGCCGTGGTGGCACGGTTATACCCGCGGGTTTCCACGCCGGTGAACAGGTTCTTGAACTGAACCATGCCCGAATTTACGAACATCAATGTCGGGTCGTTGCGGGGGACAAGCGGCGAGGAAGAGACAATCTCGTGCCCCTGCTTTTCAAAATAGTTCAAAAAGGTCGAACGGATGTCGTTCAGGCTGGGCATCTCGGGCGTCTCTTGCTGGTTGTTCCGGGTCAGCACCGAGTTTATCCGCCCTGCCCCGAAGTGTCTACAGCAAGTACCCTCTCAAACCTTGCGCAACAGGTCCCCGGTGCGGATTATCCCATCCTGTTCCACGCTGCACAGGATACCGCGCAGGCGAAGTTCAGGGTGGCTAGGTGCCGTGATCCAGTCTTTGGCCTCTTTGCCATAGCGCACCTTCCACTTGACGCACGCGTCGTTGAACACTTCCGAGACGCGCAGCCGGGCTGTTCCGGCCTGCAAAATCTGTCCCGTAGGCAAATTCGCTTCGGACATATCCATATCAACGACAAAGGTGTCGCCCGGATGTGGCGTGTTTTCGCGATCACGCCACACAAGGTTCAATACCCGTTTCGGGATGACGCATACCTGAATTCCCGGATGGGGATCGCCGTCGTCGGTTTTCAACCAAGGCGCGGTGGTCCAGCGCTCACCGGGAATACCCCGCGCGCGCGTCACCTCGATTTCATCCACAAAACGCCGTTCACCTCGATCAGGGCGCAGGCACAGCATGTCGATGGCCGCCCCGTCTTTCGGAGCGGCCAGGATATGAGGCAGCGCCTCATAAAGCTCTTCACGCGTAACTTGCGTCATCCGTCAAGCACATCTCCATCGTCCGCACCGCCTCCGGGCATATCAAAGTCCAACCCGTTAGCTGCCCGAATCTTGTCTTCGATCTCGAGCGCGATCTGAGTGTTTTCCTTGAGGAACCGTCGCGCATTTTCGCGGCCCTGACCGATGCGTTCATCCCCATAGCTGAACCAGCTACCGGATTTCTGAACCACACCTGCGGCAACACCGAGGTCAAGAAGTTCGCCGGTCTTCGAGATGCCTTCGCCATAAAGAATGTCGAATTCCACCTGTTTGAAGGGCGGGGCCACCTTGTTTTTCACCACTTTCACGCGGGTCTGGTTGCCGACAACCTCATCCCGGTCCTTGACCGCGCCAATGCGGCGAATGTCCAGACGGACCGAGGAATAGAATTTAAGCGCATTGCCCCCGGTGGTGGTTTCAGGCGAGCCAAACATGACGCCGATTTTCATCCGAATCTGGTTGATGAAAATGACCATGCAATTGCTGCGCGCAATCGAACCGGTCAACTTGCGCATGGCCTGACTCATCAACCGGGCCTGAACACCCACGCTGCTGTCGCCCATATCCCCTTCCAGTTCGGATTTCGGGGTCAGTGCGGCCACCGAATCGACCACCACCATGTTGACCGCGCCCGACCGCACAAGGGTATCCGTGATTTCAAGCGCTTGTTCACCAGTGTCTGGCTGGCTGATCAACAACTCATCAAGATCAACACCCAGTTTTTTGGCATACATGGGGTCAAGCGCATGTTCCGCGTCCACAAAGGCACATACGCCCCCCTTTTTCTGCTCCTCTGCGACGCAGTGCAGCGTCAAAGTGGTCTTACCCGAGCTTTCAGGGCCATAAATTTCGATAATCCGCCCCTTGGGCAGCCCGCCAATGCCGAGCGCGATATCAAGGCTCAAGGATCCGGTCGATGTGGCTTCGATCTGCTGAACCGCGTTTTCATCCCCCAGCTTCATGATGGACCCCTTACCGAACTGACGTTCGATCTGGGACAATGCGCTGTCCAGCGCCTTTTGTTTATCCGCGTTACGTTTGTTATCCATTTGAAGAAGGTCTGCCATTGCCATTGTATTCGCTTCCTTATTCCACACCCGCCCCGCGGCGGCAATCATTGCGTATGTTCACTTCTTGTTCTGTATGAGATCAAAAAGAGAACATTTCAAGTCAAACTTTAAAGCATCCTGCCAAAAACCTGACACACGGGTTTTTGGCAGGACGCGCGAAACACATAAATATCGCGCTGCGTTCGCCCTTTTTCCTGTCTCAGGTGAAAGGTCGAACGCTTTAAGGATCGGATCGGAAATCGTGCCAGTCTTCCGAAAAAACACGTTTCGCAACCACCCCTTAACCAAAGGGATAGCTACACTTGGTTAACACAAGGTGAATGGAACCGAGGTCAGTACAGCCCGCCCGAACTGAGAGCACCAAACCCTGCCTTCGGGCCGACCACGGCCTTTTTGCCCGTTGAAGTCGTGACTTCCCTAGACGTGCTGCCCTCTGCCTGTTTGAACAGCGGCAAGTTGTTGCCCATCGCAAAACCACCGTCAAAAACAATGCTGGGTTCCGGTTCTTCGCCCGGGCGGAAACACTCGGCGACAACATGGTCCCCGGACGCGTCGGAGCTTAGAACCGCGCCAGTGAAACGGTCGATCTTGATGAATTCGCAATCGTCTGGCGCGCGGAACTTGCCGCCGCCATAGGTCTTGATCGCCTTGGACATGAACCGTTGGAACACAGGGCCGCACATGCCACCGCCCGAAGCCCCTTTGCCAAGGCTGCGCGGCGTGTCATAGCCGATATAGCACCCGGCCACGATGTTCGACGTAAAGCCGACGAACCAGACATCCTTGGCGTCGTTGGTTGTCCCGGTTTTGCCTGCAACCGGCACCGGAAGGTTGATCGCTTTCCTTGCGGTACCACGATCCACCACGCCCTTCATCATCATGGTCAGTTGATAGGCCGTGATCGCATCCATGACCCGTTCACGGTCCGATACAATCCGGGGGCCACGGGTGCGCGGAATGGTCGGCACATTACAATCGGTACAGTCGCGATTGTCATGGCGATACACTGTTTTGCCATACCGATCCTGCACCCGGTCGACCAATGTCGGTTCAACCCGCTGCCCGCCGTTGGCAAACATCGCATAGGCCGCGACCATCTTGAACAGAGTGGTTTCCTCTGACCCAAGCGAGTTGGCCAGGAACCGCCCCATATTCTCGTAAACCCCGAAACGTTCGGCATAATCCGCAACGACATCCATTCCCACTTCCTGGGCAAGACGAATGGTCATCAGGTTCCGCGACTGTTCAATGCCGGTCCGCAGAGGCGTCGGACCATAGAACCGTTTTGACGCATTTTGAGGTCGCCACAGCCCCTGGGGTGTATTGATTTCAATCGGCGCATCCACGATGATCGTCGCCGGGTTGTACCCGCTATCCAGCGCTGCGGCATATACAAAGGGCTTGAAGCTCGATCCCGGCTGACGCTGTGCCTGGGTTGCGCGGTTATAGACCGAGGCCTGATAGGAAAACCCGCCCTGCATGGCAATCACGCGGCCCGTGTTGACATCCATCGCCATGAACCCGCCCTGAACCAACGGCACCTGCCGCAGGGTCCAGCGGATAAAGCTGCCGTCATTGTCAGACGTCATTCTGCGAACCAGAACCACGTCACCGACATTGACCAAATCGCCCGCGACGCGCGCTTTCTTGCCCAACTTGCCATCGCGCAGCTGCTTGCGCGCCCATCGGACATCCTTGGCCGGGATCCAGTGCCCGTCTTCATCATCCGGAACGTTTTCAATGCCGACCCGGGCGTCGTTGTCGCCCACCTCAAGCACCACAGCGGGATACCAGCGGTTTTCAAGGGTGATATCACGCGGCACGGCAACCTTGGACAGGGCGGCGCGCCAATCGGCTTCATTGCCAAGCACCCCGGCGGGAAGGGTTTTGTTCGTGCCCCGCCAGACCCCCTGACTCCGGTCAAACATTTCCAACTGACGCTGTAGCGCGTGGGCTGCCACGGTCTGCATATCCGGCACGATGGTCGCCCTTACGGTCATCCCGCCCGAGAAAAACTCTTCCTCCCCAAAATCGCGGCTCAGCTGGCGGCGGATTTCGTCGGTGAAATAATCCCGCGGCGGGCGGGTTGACTTAAAGCTGTCAAAATCCCCGTTTTGAACCGAACGCAGAGGCAATTCACGCTCGGCTTCGTAAACCGCTTGCGAGATATAGCCGTTTTCCATCATCTCTTTGAGCACAAAATTCCGGCGCCCAATCGCCGCCTCCTTGTGCCGCACAGGGTGCAGGTTCGAGGGCTTTTTCGGCAGGGTCGCAAGATAGGCCGCCTCATGCGGGGCGAGATCACCAAGCGCCTTGTTGAAATAGGTCTGGGACGCCGCCGCGACCCCATAGGAGTTTTGCCCCAGGAAAATCTCGTTCAGGTACAGTTCAAGAATCTTGTCCTTGGACAGGGTATTCTCCACCCGTGTGGCCAGGATAACTTCCTTGATCTTGCGTTCTGCGGACCGGTCGCCGGACAAAAGGAAATTCTTCATCACCTGCTGGGTGATCGTCGACGCCCCGCGCAAACGCCCGCCACGCAAGGCATCAAAAGCCGCCGAGGCAATGCCACGCAGATCATAACCTTTGTGGGTATAGAAATTCTTGTCCTCCGCGCTAATGAAGGCATGTTTCACCAGTTCGGGAATTTCGTCGGACGGTGCGAAAAGCCGACGTTCGCGGGCGAATTCATCAATGATCTCGCCTTCGCCCGAATAAATCCGGCTGATCGTCGGCGGGGTGTATTGCGCAAGACTTTCATGGCTGGGCAAATCTCTGCCATAAATCCAGAACACGGCTCCCACGGAAAGGGCCACCATCGTCAGGCCAAGCGTCAAAAGGCTGAACAGCCCTCCGAACAACGACATCAGAAATCTAAGCACGATTGCCCCCTGCTGCACCTGGTGCCTCTATACGCTGCACCGCCCCCGCCGTCAAAACACAAGCACGACACCTCTGGGCTGGTTCTTGCCCATTCCGCTTGCCCCATCCTGTCATTGCCGCACCAGTTTCCGAAGGGCCGTGTCGGCGATAATCCACGCCTGAATCCCATCCCGCATCCCGGCAACAGCCCCGGCGCGCCACGCGGGATCACGCAGGTTTTCAAGGTCGCGCGCGCTGCTCATGAACCCCACTTCGATCAGCACCGATGGGATATCGGCGGCCTTGAGCACCGAAAACGCAGCGGCGCGATAGGGTTTGCTGTTCATGGGAACATCCGCGGATTGCAGCCCCAGAACCATTGCCTCGGAAAGCTTTTGCGTGCGCGGGCGGGTTTCGATTCGGGCCAGGTCAAGCAGGACATCGGCCACAATATCATCCTGGCCTATCAGATTCACCCCGGCCAGCATATCCGATCGGTCATGGCGTTCCGCGAGAAGCGCGCTGGCCCTGTCGCTGGCCTCTTCGGCCAGCGTGTAAACGGTTGCGCCATGGGCATTCCCTTCGGAAAGCGCATCCGCATGGAGCGACAGGAACAGGTCGGCACGCTTTTGATGGGCAATTGCGACCCGGCGTTCAAGGGAGACGAAATAATCGTCTTCCCGGGTCAGGTGTACCTCGATCCCATCAACACGCAGCAACGCCTCGCGCAGCTCCCGGGCCATGGTCAGGGTCAGCTGTTTTTCGACCGTCCCGCCCCGCTCGGCCCCCGGATCGATGCCACCATGACCGGGATCGATCACGACAATGACACGGTCTTTTTCGCCTACCGCCGGCGCTTTCAGCCTCTCCAGCGTCCAGCCCGGGTCTTTTGGCGGCTTTGACACCCTGGCAAACTCTTCTGCCGATATCGCAGAGAGCCCCACCCTAAGCTGTGCAGCCCCGGTATTCTCTTCAAACGTCATATCCGCGCGCTTCACGCCCATGGGGCCGGGCAGATCAATGACCATGCGGGACCATCCCGGGCGAAAACCACCAAACCGCACACGCCCTTCCGGCCACAGGGTCGCGGCATCCAGCCCACGCCAGTCCACTTCCCGAAAATCCAGCACCACGCGGGCAGGATCGGTCAAGGTGAACACGCGGAACGGCACCCCCTGAGTCAGGTCAAGTTTCACGGACAACCGTTTGGAATCACCAGAAATCCGGCTGTCTTCGACATCAACACGCGCCAAAGCACTGAACCCGGTCTGCTGTGCAAGAACAGCCCCCGCGCAAAGCACGAGCACCGCGGCCCATAGGCCAGCTAAAATCCTGAAACGCCTGTACATATCCCCGTCCGGGCTTTTTCGTTGGATCACAGACTAACGGATTCGCTCGCCAATGGAAATCACCTGCGGATGTTCATCCCCGCGCCGTCATATACGCGGCAAGCCGCGCAAGCCCCTCGCGGATATCTTCGGTTGAGCGGGCATAGGAAAACCGCAGGGTTCCTCCGCCACGCACCGGGTCAAAATCCAGCCCGGGCGTGACGGCGACCCCGGCCTTTTCAAGGATTTCCGCCGCAAACGCCCGGCTGTCATCGGTCAGGTGAGACACATCCGCATACACATAAAACGCACCATCCGGCGGCGCAATCCGATCAAATCCCGCCTTTGGCAACCCCTCCAGCATCAACTTGCGGTTCGCCGTGTAAACTTCGAGATTCGCTTGCAATTCGTCGTTGCACTCCATCGCGGCCAGGGCTGTAATCTGGCCGGCATGGGGCGCACAGATGAACATGTTCTGGGCCAGCCGTTCGACAATCCTGACATGGTCCTCGGGCACAACCATCCATCCCACGCGCCACCCGGTCATGGAAAAATACTTGGAGAACGAATTGATGACGTAAGCCTCATCCGTGAGTTCCAGCGCGGTCACCGCCTTGGCTTCGTATTCGATACCGTGATAGATTTCATCGCTGATAAAGGCGATTTCCCGCTCATGGGCCGCCTCGATCAATCCACCGAGCGCGGCACGGTCCAGCATGGTGCCTGAAGGATTGGCCGGAGACGCCACCATCAGCCCCTGCAAATCCAGCCCCTCAAGGTCCCCCGGCACCGGCTGTAATCGTGCGGCCTCTGTCGTGGCAATCCCCACGGGTTCAACATCAAGAGCGCGCAAAATCTGGCGATAGCTTGGATAGCCCGGCTCGCCTATGCCCACCCGATCACCGGCGTCGAAAAGCGCAGTAAAAGCAAGGATGAACGCCCCGGATGACCCGGGCGTGATCACCACCCGTTCGGGGTTCAGATCAACATTGTACCATTCGCCGTAAAGCCGGGCGATCCGGCGGCGCAGCGCCGGAAGTCCAAGCGCCACGGAATAGCCCATCGGATCACTGTCCATACTGCGCGCCAAAGCGGCGCGGGCACCAGCGGGCGCAGGGGTGCTGGGTTGACCCACTTCCATGTGAATGATGTGGCGCCCTGCCTCCTCGGCACGTCGGGCCGCGTCCATGACATCCATCACAATAAAGGGATCAACCTCACCCCGGCTTGAGTTCCGCATGGTTTTATTCCTAAGTTGCGGCAGTCCTGCTGCCCGCGAGCAAATCTGCCGCTTTTTCACAGGGATCAAACAGGGATCGAAGGGTATCGTCAATGCGTGTTGTGCAAAGAAAATTCAGCGCGGTTCTCGGGGGGCTTGCGCTTGTTTGCCTGCTTGTTTGCCTTGTGGCGGCCCAACCGGCCCGCGCGGTCACGCTTCTGCGCGACCCGGATATCGAAAACGCGTTGAAACAATTGGGAAATCCCATCCTTCAAGCGGCTGGGCTTTCCCCTTCGCGGGTGAAAATCCTTGTCATCCGGGATGCAACGCTGAACGCCTTTGTCGTGGATTCCAACCACATCTTTATTCATTCAGGTCTGATCCTGAAGCTTACGACCCCAGAACAGTTGCAGGCCGTGATTGCCCACGAGGCGGCCCATATCGCCAACGGCCACCTGACCCGGCGCGTGTTGAACGCCAGGGTAGCCCGCAACGTGTCGGGGATTGGTCTTGCCCTTGCCGCAGCCGCCGCTGCCAGCGGGAATACCAAGGCGGCCACGGCGATTGGCCTTGGGGTCAGCGGGTCCGCACAACGGATATTCATGCACCATACCCGGGCCGAAGAAAGCTCGGCCGATCAATCCGCCGTCCGCTTCATGAAACGCGCCAATGTCAGCCCCAAGGGGCTTGTGGATCTGATGTTGATCTTTCGTGGACAGGAGCTTGTCAGCGAAGCGCGTATGGATCCCTACGCCCGCACGCATCCCATGTCGCGGGACAGGTTGCGCCGCGCCAGATCCTATGCTGACGGGGTGCAACCCAAGACCGGAAGCCCAAATTCCGACTATTGGTTTTCCCGTGCCAAGGGCAAGCTTTCCGCCTTTATCCGCGCGCCCAAATGGACGCGCCAGCGGATCAATGACAGCGCCAGCGAGGATATCAAGTTGATGCGTCAGGCGGTGGCCTTTCACCGCGAAAGCAAAACAACCAAGGCCGTGGCGACGATGAAAAAGCTGATCGCGATGCGCCCCAATGATCCGTATTATGGCGAGCTTTACGGGCAGATTCTGCTTGAAAGCCGCAACACCAAACCGGCCCTCTCTGCCTATCGCAATGCCGTCAATAAGGCTCCGAATAATGCTTTGGTTTTGGGGAGTTACGGTCACGCGCTGCTGGTTGCCGGGCAAACAGCGCAGGCGCTTGGCGTGTTGGAAAAATCCCGCGCCCGGGACTTTACGGATGCCCGCGTGATGCGGGACTTGGGACAGGCCTATGCCAAGCAGGGTCAGCCGGGGATGGCCTCGCTTCTGGTCGCAGAACGCTATGCGTTGATCGGGCGGATGAAGGATGCCGGGATACATGCCCGCCGCGCCGTGGGGCAATTGCCCCGTGGATCGAGCGGTTGGCAACGTGCGCAGGATGTATTATCAGCGGCAGAAGTGGCTGCTAAATCAAGGAGATAACCTATGAAACGCCCTCTTTTCGCGCTGGCGCTTGCCGGGCTGGCCGCGGCTCCGGCCCAGGCCTTTGACCTGACCAGCATGACCAGCCAGGAACAGGCCGCATTCCGGGCGGAGGTCCGCGCCTTCCTGCTTGAAAACCCCGAAGTCATCATGGAAGCCATCCACGTGCTGGAAAACCGCGAAGCGGCGCAGCAGGCCGAGATGGACAAGGCCATGGTGACAACCAACTTCGAGGCGATCTTCAACAATTCCAACTCTTATGTGGGCGGCAATCCTGACGGGGATATCACCCTTGTGGAGTTTGTCGATTACCGCTGTGGCTATTGCCGCAAGGCCCATGACGAAGTTGCCAAGCTGTTGGAACTGGACGGAAATATCCGGCTTATCGTCAAGGAGTTCCCGATTTTGGGAGAGGCCAGCGTGACCTCTTCGCGCTTTGCCATCGCCGTGAAACAGGTGGCCGGAGACGCGGCCTATAAGGCGGCGGCGAATGCGTTGATCAAGCTTAAATCCAACCCGAACGAACCGGTTCTGCGGCGTCTGGCCGGGACGTTGGGCGTGGATGCGGATGCGGTGATGGCCAGGATGGACAGTGACGAGGTGACCGAAGTCATCCGCGAGTCCCGGATTTTGGGACAGCGATTGAGCATCAACGGCACCCCGACATTCATCCTGCAGGATCAGATGTTGCGCGGCTATCTTCCCCTGACCAACATGCTGGAACTGGTGGAGAGAACGCGGGAACAAGGTTAACGCCCTGAACCCGCCTGCAACGGGGGGTGATTTTTGCGCAGCAATGCGGCACCAACCCGGCATCACCGGGACACCCCCACCGATAGCAGCGCGCGTTGCGCCGATCCGTTAACACGGCGCGCGCGGCGCGGTGTTACTCTGCCGCCTGTGCCTCGCGCTCGATCTCTGCGGCGCGTTTTTCGACCAGCCCGACAATGTGGTCGATCATCTTCTCGTTGTCCATCTTGTGGTCCTGTTTACCCGCCATATAGACCATGCCCGCCCCGGCACCGCCGCCGGTAAAGCCGATATCGGTCATCAATGCCTCGCCCGGACCATTCACCACACAGCCGATGATCGACAGGCTCATGGGCGTATGGATATGGGCAAGCCGGTTTTCCAGCGCCTCAACCGTCTTGATCACGTCGAACCCCTGCCGCGCACAGGAGGGGCAGGAGATGATATTCACCCCGCGGTGACGCAGGCCAAGGGATTTGAGAATCTCGAACCCTACTTTCACCTCTTCCACCGGATCCGCCGACAGGGACACGCGCAGCGTATCGCCAATGCCCATCCACAACAGGTTGCCCAGCCCGATCGCCGATTTGATCGTGCCGGAAACGAACCCGCCCGCTTCGGTCACACCGATATGGATCGGGGCGTCGGTGGCATCGGCCAGCTGTTGATAGGCGGCGGCGGTCATGAACACATCCGAGGCCTTGAGCGAAATCTTGAATTCGTGGAAATCGTGGTCCTGTAGAATGCGAATGTGATCCAGCCCGCTTTCCACCATCGCCGCCGGGCAGGGTTCGCCGTATTTGTCCAGCAGGTGCCTTTCCAGACTGCCGGCATTCACCCCGATACGGATGGAACAGTTATGGTCGCGGGCGGCCTTGATCACCTCTTTCACACGATCCTCGGAGCCGATATTGCCCGGGTTGATGCGCAGACAGGCCGCCCCGGCCTCGGCCGCTTCGATCCCGCGTTTATAGTGGAAATGAATGTCGGCAATGAGCGGCACGGGGCTTTCGGCCACGATGGTTTTCAACGCTCTGGCGCTGTTTTGATCCGGAACCGACACGCGGACCAGATCGGCCCCCGCCTCGGCCGCCGATTGGATCTGGGCCACGGTGGCGGCAATGTCGGTGGTGGGCGTGTTGGTCATGGTCTGCACCGCGATGGGCGCATCGCCCCCCACGGGCACATTGCCCACCATGATCTGACGGCTGTTGCGCCGTTCGATATCGCGCCATGGGCGAATGGGATTGTGCGACATGGGTTATCCCCCGGGATTGGCATCTGTGTCGGAGGATAGATAGTGCGCCAAACGTCGGGCCGCAATCACAGCCAGGTCGGGAAAGCTCGATTTATAGGGGTTTATTGCTGTGGCTCGGTCGGTTGGGCCATTTCGGCGACAACCCTGGACAGTACCGGATCACTTTCGAAATCCGCCAGTTCATAGTTTTCAAGCAGCGCCTCGCGCCCCATGGCCAATTTGCGCACGGTCGAGGTGCCCTGCCCCGCCGGGCCATAGAGTTCGCCGTCGATCTCGAAAAAGAGCGAACCGGACATACCGGCCTGAAGCGTTGGTGCCTCTTCGGTGGCGGGAAGTTCGTATTCTTCGCCCGCTTCCAGAATTTTTTCAAAGATCACACTGCCATCCGCCGCGCGGACACGCACCCAGGCCGGGCGGACCGCGAAGAGGACCACTCCGTCACGGACATCTTCCACAACCTGTGGCACGCTGGGCGTGGTGATCCCGTCGGTCGAGGCCCCGGCATCAGCCAGTATCGCGTTCTCATCCGCAAAGGTGCCCACGCGACGCGGGTCCAGTGTGGAAATTGGCGCGTCGCGCGCCACCATGACCGGCACATCAAGCGCTTGGGGGCGGTACAGCCGGTCCAACCTGTCCGAAGGTGGGGTAAACACGCCGCTGGCGCGGGCGGTTTCGGCCTCCATATCGTTGGTCACGCCAAGCTGGGCCGCGCCGGACAGCGGATCAAGATCGGCCAGCACATCGGGCACATGTTCCACCGGGGCGATCTGCACCCGCTGCACTTCGTTCAGGATGGTCCAGCCGCCAAAGCCAAGCCCGGCCACAAGCGCAAGCAGCACGAGGGTGGAGCCCACGGCGCGCGGTTCGATCTGGGACAACAGCCCGTCAGAGGCAGGGGTAAAGCCGCCGCCACGGGAAAACGGTTCCGAGGCCACCTTGCCAAGCCCGGTGCCCATGCCCGCACCAAGACCAGAGGCAAAGCCGCCTTCGGCCATGGGTTTGCGGATCGACGATGCCTCGGCCGACATGCCGTGCGCCGTGGTAAACCCGCTTTCGGCACAGAAGGCGTCATAGGCCTTGTCCGGGTCCATGTTCAGGTAGCGGGCGTAAGAGCGCACGTAACCGGCGATGAAGCCGGGCGTATCAAAGGCCGAGGGGTCCGCGTTTTCGATGGCCGCAATATAGGCAGCCTTGATGCGCAGTTCGCGTTGCACGTCCAGAAGGGATTTGCCCATGGTCGCGCGTTCGCCGCGCATCATGTCGCCCAGGCGCAGATCGAAGTCGTCAAACCACTTGGGTTCAACTTCAGTTACCTCTGCCTTACGCTTGGATCTGCGACCGATCATCCACGCTGTCCCTTGTTTTGCTGACGAATCGGGCTCACCCCCGAGCCCGCCTCTATGCCTTCATTGCACAAACGTACCATATTACAAGGGATATTCCCAACCAGGGTAAATCAGCCCGCCAGTTCGGCACGATTCAGCGCACAGTGGGACCAAAGAGCGTCCAGAGCATTCACCAGACTGTCCATTTCCCGTGGTCCGTGTACCGGCGACGGGGTAAAGCGGAGCCGTTCCGTGCCACGCGGGACGGTGGGGAAGTTGATCGGCTGGACATAGATCCCGAAATCGTCAAGCAGCATGTCCGACAGTTGTTTCGTATGCACCGGGTCGCCCACGATCACCGGAACAATGTGGCTGCCATGGTCGATGATCGGCAGGCCCAGCCCCTTGAGCCGGGTTTTCAGGATCTTCGCCTGGGTCTGATGCTGGTCGCGGCGCGTCTGATCGGTTTTCAGAATACGCACCGAAGCCGCCGCCGCAGCCGCCACGGCAGGGGGCAGCGAGGTGGTGAAGATAAAGCCCGGCGCATAGGAACGGATGGCGTCGCACATCTTGGCGCTGGCCGCGATATAGCCGCCCATCACGCCATAGGCCTTGGCCAGCGTCCCGTTGATGATGTCGATCCGGTGGGCTAGGTTGTCCCGTTCAGTGACCCCTGCCCCGCGCGGACCGTACATGCCCACCGCATGCACCTCGTCAATATAGGTCAGCGCGCCAAATTCGTCGGCCAGATCACAGATCGCCTCGATCGGGCCGAAATCGCCGTCCATGGAATAGACCGACTCGAAGGCGATCAGCTTGGGCACCGCCGGGTCGTCAGCCTCCAGCAGTTCGCGCAGATGGGCCACGTCATTGTGGCGAAAGATTCGCTTGGCCCCACCATTGCGGCGCACCCCTTCGATCATCGAAGCGTGGTTCAATTCGTCCGAATAGATAATCAGACCGGGAAACAGTTTCGGCAGGGTCGAAAGCGTGGCGTCATTGGCGATATAGGCCGAGGAGAACAAAAGCGCCGCTTCCTTGCGGTGCAGGTCGGCCAGTTCGGCTTCGAGCCGTTTGTGATAGACCGTGGTGCCCGAAATGTTGCGGGTCCCGCCTGAACCGGCGCCGGTGGCGTCAATCGCTTCGTGCATGGCCGCAAGCACCTCTGGATGTTGCCCCATGCCCAGATAGTCGTTGCCACACCAAACGGTCACGGGCTGTTGGGAACCGTCCGGTTTGTTCCAGACCGCATGGGGGAAATTGCCCTTTTCCCGTTCGATGTCGATAAAGGTGCGATACCGCCCTTCGTCATGCAAACGTTGGATGGCCTGGTCAAGCTGGCTGTCGTAGGTCAAGGCTGTCCCCTTTGATCGCGTTCACAAAGCTGCGCAACACATGCACAGCCCCACATGGCCCCTGTTCGGACCTTAATCATGATTCTGGATGTTATAATTCGCGCCATCCACTCTGGGAAGGCTACAAAATGACACCCCGGACCGACCTTGATTTGTATCAAGGAAATCGGGTTCCGCCCCCCCTGTGCCCGGGGCTGTCCGGAGCAGTTCGGGCCGGTTTTTCATTCATTATTTCACAAGCTGTCCGATGCGATGACAGGAGATGACAGGACATGTCATTCTCGGCCTCACGGGCCCCGGCGTTCCCCGCCTTGCTGGCACAGCGCCCTACCCGCTCCGCTGGTTTTATCCGCCAACCTGTAAGCGGCTGGACAGCGCCCATACCGGTGATAGGGTAACACCAAAGCGGAATGCCCAAAGGAGTTGTGCCCCATGTCGCTGAACGAAGTTCTGTCCCGGATCGACACCGATCTGCCCGCCGCCACCGACCGGTTGCTCGAGCTTCTGCGGATCCCGTCGATTTCCACCGATCCTGCCTTTGCCGATCATTGCCAGACCGCCGCCGATTGGCTGGTCGCCGATCTTACCAGCCTTGGCGTTCAGGCCGAAAAACGCCAGACCCCGGGCCACCCCATGGTGGTGGGCCATGTGGAGGGCCCCGAAGGCTCAGACGCGCCGCACCTTTTGTTTTACGGGCATTACGACGTCCAACCCGTTGATCCGCTGGACCTGTGGGACCGCGATCCGTTTGATCCGGCGTTGGAAGACACGGATGCAGGCACGGTCATTCGCGGGCGCGGGTCCAGTGATGACAAGGGGCAGTTGATGACCTTTGTCGAGGCGTGCCGGGCCTGGAAGGCCGTGTACGGAGAATTTCCCTGCAAGATCACGTTTTTCTTTGAGGGGGAGGAAGAGTCCGGGTCGCCCTCTCTCGTGCCTTTCATGCAGGAAAATGCCAAAGAACTGACCACCGATATCGCGTTGATCTGTGACACCGGACTGTTTCAAAGCAAGGTTCCGGCCATCACCACACAATTGCGTGGAATGCTGTGCGAGGATTTCACCATCACCGGCCCGAATCGTGATCTCCATTCGGGCATGTATGGCGGGATCGCGATGAACCCGATCCGGGTGCTGTCCAAAATCATTGCCGGGCTGCATGACGACAAGGGTGGTGTGACCCTGCCCGGATTTTACGATGGTGTGCCCGAACTGCCCGATGACATCCGCGCCCAATGGCAGGGACTGAATTTCGACCATGCCAAATTCCTTGGCGATGTGGGGCTTGAGGAACCTGCGGGCGAAGTGGACCGCACCCCGTTGGAACAGATCTGGTCGCGCCCCACATGTGATGTGAACGGCATCTGGGGGGGCTATACGGGCGATGGGTTCAAAACCGTTCTGCCTTCTCAGGCCTCGGCCAAGCTCTCTTTCCGCCTTGTGGGCACACAGGACCCCGATGCGATCCGCACGGCGTTCCGCAGCTATCTTGAAAACGCCCTACCGCCGGGGTTCAGCGTGGAATACCGCACCGAAAAAGGATCGACGGCGTCGCAGATGTCGATCGAAGACCCGGCCTTTGAAAAGGCCCGTCAGGCGCTTTCCGATGAATGGTCCGGCCCTGCGGCCTATGTGGGCTTTGGCGGGTCGATCCCGATTGCCGGGTATTTCAAAGACCTGTTGGGGGTTGATGCCATGTTGATCGGGTTTGCAAAGGATGACGACCAAATCCACAGCCCGAACGAAAAATACGACCTTGAAAGCTTTCACAGGGGCACACGCAGCTGGGCGCGGGTGCTGGATGCGTTGAGCCGCTGACGCCTTGGCCATGTATGTGGTTACGGGTCAGGTTGTGCCGGGCCGGTCGGGGCGTGTTGTCGGGGCGTGTTTTGCACCGCATCACCCTGCCCGGGTTCAGGCAGAGTTCACGCCGGTCAAAACGAGCGAAACCTGATGTGCCCCTCAGGTGCCGCTTCAGGCACCGCTTTTCAGGATCTGGTCCATGGTCATGGCCGGCTGGTCACACCCCGCTTCGCCCACGATCCGCGCCGGCACCCCGGCGACGGTTTTGCAGGGCGGGACTTCGTCCAGCACCACGGACCCTGCGGCAATGCGCGAGCAGTCCCCGACCACGATATTGCCCAGAACCTTGGCCCCGGCACCAATCAGAACGCCATCGCCGATCTTTGGGTGGCGATCCTCGTCCTCTTTCCCCGTGCCGCCAAGGGTCACGGAATGCAGGAGCGAGACATTGTCCCCAACCACAGCCGTTTCCCCGATCACGATGGAATGGGCGTGGTCAATCATGATACCCTTGCCGATCCGGGCCGCGGGGTGAATATCAATTCCAAACACCTCGGACACGCGCATCTGGAAGAAATAAGACAGGTCCTTGCGCCCGGTGCGCCACAGGTAGTGAGCCACGCGATAGGCCTGAATCGCCTGAAACCCTTTGAAGAACATCAGGGGTTGCAGGAACCGATGACAGGCCGGGTCGCGGTCGAACACCGCCGCGACATCGGCCCGGGCATCGGTGGCGATTTCCGGGTCCGAGGCATAGGCCTCGTCACAGATTTCGCGCAGGATTTGCTCGGACATTTCACCCGAGGCCAGTTTGAGCGAGATGCGATAGGCCAGCGCCCGTTCAAGCGATCCATGATAAAGGATGCTGGAGTGAATCAGGCCGCCCAACAGCGGTTCGTCGCGAACCGCCTGTTCCGCCTCTTGCACGATCCGAGCCCAGACCGGATCAAGTTCGGTCAGATGTGCACGTGTTTCCGCCATGATGTTCCGTCCTTTGCTCTGCACAATGTAACAGATAGGCTCAGGAAACGAAAACGCAATCGCGTGATTGAGAGGATCAGCGACATGAATGAGTCCGATCTTGTCCGGTTCCGCGCATTGATCCGTGAACGGCTGAACCAGATCACCCGTCAGGATGCGCGGGGGCGCGGAGGACAGGCCGTCGTGACGCTGGAACAACAGGCCGTGGTCAACGGATCGTGGGACGGTTGAGTCGGATGGATGCGTTACAACATCCGGCGATGGCCAGGGCCACACGGGCGCGGCGGGACATCCAGGCCCAGCGCCTTGGGTTTGCGCTCACCCGGTTGGACGACGGCAAACAAGGGTCTTTTGAGAAGTGTGGAGAGGAAATTGCCCCCCGGCGGCCTCAACTCGATCTTGCTGCGACCCGCTGTCTTGCCTGTGCTTGACGGCGAAACTTGGTGGGTATTCGGGGCCACCGCGCCTTGCGGACAAAACACGCGGCAGCCCCGGAACGAGATATGGATCAGGGATCCAGTGTGAGCGTGGCAAAGGCCCCGGCCCCCAGCGTGGCCGAAATCTGTGCCACTTCGATATCAACCGCGCCGCTGACACCGTCGGCGGCTTGCATCGCGATGGTGTAGGTCCAGCCCGGCGATGACACCTGAACCTCGCGCAATGGGGTGCCCCCCTGGGACACGCGCAAGAGATAGCTTTCGGTTTCTTCCCCCAAGGGCACGTCAAGCCCTTCCCAACTGTCCCCGCCAATGCGCGTACGGCGGATCCACGACAGGTCAATATCTGCGCCCAGCGCACCGTTCGCCGAGACATGGCTTGGGCTGAGAGGTTTCAGCCCCACGCCTTCGAACGCTTCCACCACATGTTGATAAGATGGGTCGTCATAGCCCCGCCGGGCAGGCCCAATCCGATAGTGACGCGACAGGTTACGCTGTGACTCGGCAAGTGCGATTTGTTGTGGAACACCATTCAACAGCACCACGTAAGAGCCAACCGGCCACGCCGCGGGCATCCAGGCATCGGTGCCCAACTGTCCACGCAAACGATGGGACAGGAGATAGGTGTTTTCGGCCACGAGATCCGCATCGCGGAACTGGAACAGCTCCCAATTGCCCGGGGTGCCGTCGCCAATCGCCATCAGGTTGCTGCCCGCAAGCAGTTTGGTTTCGTCCACCGATTGCAATTCGCCGGAGGTGAGTTCAACGATCAACCCCTCGCCCCGGTCATAAAGCGCAGGCGGTGCCGCGCGCAGAACACTTTGGGTGATACCGATGGTCGAACGGGCCGCGATAACCTCGTTCAGGGCATAATCGCTGTCGCTGGCCGAACTGTAAATGGCCACGCTGCCCGGCCAGGGTTCTGAGGTCAGCGCAAGATGCGGCGCATGGGGCACCTCGTCGCCTGTCAACAAAGGCAGGTCCAGAAACAGCGGGAAAACCGGGATCGGGGGCACGAAGCGGCCCAGCGATACGGCATCCTCTGCCATGTCCACAGGGCGATAGGTTTCCGGTTCGATCCGCACCGCATCGACAATCTGTTCGGTCCCAAGATCGACCCGGTCCACGCGCACCAGGTCACTGCCATCGCCGGTTTCTACGCGCAACACGTCCCCCGGACCCACATCCAGCCGGGACGGTGGCAGGGCAAAGCGCAATGTATCCCGCCCCACACGGGATTCCGAAAGCCAGCGTTCAACCACCTGACGCCCCTCGCCCCGTGTCATGACCAGCGGGATTTCGTTCCCGGCAACGGCGTGGGTCGCTTCATCCGGCAGAACCGCTTCTTCCGCGATGGCCTCGAAATTCGCCTCGGCCTCGATGAAACGCAGGCGGACACGGCCCACCAGATCGGCCTCTGAGGCACGCTGGCGTTCGATTGTGCCGTCGATTTCGCCCGTCATGGCAAGGGTTTCACCCGATTGCGCCGAATCTTCGATCCCGTCGCGCATGGAAAACACCATCGCCCCGTCCCGTTCCACCGCATCAAACCCATAGCGCAACATCAGAGGTTGCAGCGCCGCGCGGGCGTCTCCCACCTGATTCACCGCATATCCACGCACCACGCCGTAAAGGCGCGAGGTGTCGATCTGCGTCAGCCCAGCGCGGGCGCAGATTTCCTCGACAACCGAGGCCAGCGACCGTTGCGAGGCCCGACCGGTGATCCAGTGACCGCGGGCATAGTTTTCACCATCGCTCCACAGGTTCTGATTGGCCGGGAAGAACGGATAGGGGCGCGCATCCCAGGCCCAGACATGGGATTTGGACAGGTCCACCATTTGCCCCGGATACTCGATGGATTCCGGGTTGTTCGCCGGATCACTCCAGAACCTGTGCATGGCGCGCAGATACTGGACCTGCATGAATTCATCCCTTTGCCCGTTCGAATAGTGCGGCAAAGAGGATTCCGAGGATTTGGGGTCCAGGAACTTGTTGGGTTGGTTCGTCCCCTTGTCGATGGCGGCACAGCCCAGTTCCGTGAACCAGATCGGCTTGGATTGCGGCACCCAACCCGTGGGCACCGGCTGGCGAATCCCCCCAATCCGCTCATAATGTTCGTGTTTCCACCAGTTCAGGATATCCTTGTAACGCCAGATCCACGGCTCATCGTGATCACCATCCGTGATTGGGGTGCGGATTTGCGCGTCCCGGGCCTCGGCAGAATGGTAATACCAATCATACCCTTCCCCCCCGGCAATGTTCGATTGCAGATAGTCAAGATCATAGATCGCCCCGGCATCGGCATCCAGATGGTCCCGACCCTCACGCCAATCGGAGAGGGGCATGTAATTGTCGATTCCGACAAAGTCGATTTCGGCATCGGACCACAGCGGATCAAGGTGGAAATAGCGGTTCCCGTCCGGGGCGTTATACCCGAAATACTCGGACCAGTCGGCCGCATAGCCGATCCTGGTTTCGGTTCCCAAAAGGGTGCGCACTTCGGCGGTGAGAAGGCGCAGCTGTTCCACGGCCGGGAAGCCCGCCGCGCCGCGGATCTGGGTCAAACCCCGCATTTCCGACCCGACACAGAAGGCCTCGACCCCCCCCGCAGCGGCACAAAGCGCGGCCTGATGCAGGATGAACCTGCGATAGCTCCATTCGGATGGTCCGGTATAGGTCACCGTGCCTGGCGACACTTGGAAATCCGCCGCCGATGCGGTGCCGAAAAACGCCGCGACCTCGGACTCCGCAGCAGCGGTGCCATCCGGGCTGTCCTCCTGTCCGGGGGCCGACGACAGGGTGATCCGGCCGCGCCAGGGCAGCCTGGGCTGATCGGCGGCATCGCTATAGGGATCGTCAAGCCCATTGCCCTCAACCTGATCCATCAGGATGAACGGGTAATAGGTCACGTGCTGACCGCGCTCCGCCAGTGCATGGATTGCTTCGATCACCGAGGCGTCTGCCGGGGTGCCGCCATAGATCGGGCGGTCATCGTCATCCTGCGCAACCACCGGCGCGCTGGCGCGGGTTTCACCGGCCACGGCCCAGGGCATTTCGGTGCCATCAAACGTATTCTGTTCGATCTTGGGGCGGATCGTACAGCTGTCACAGCGCAGATCGTCCCCAAACCAACTGACAATCAGAGAGGTCGACCCGCAATTGGGCAACTCGTCCTGCATCCGGTCAAGCGACGTTTCGAAATCGCTTTTCCCCGAGGGCGTGTTCACATTGGCCAGCGCCCCCTGCCCAACCCCATAGGAAAAATGCACCGGGGTCGTGGCCAGCGCGTATTCGCCGCTGCCGGGCATCATCGCAACCGCGCGCACGTTATGCGCCATGTCTTCATCCGCATCCTGCAGACCCGATTGCGTAGGGCGCATCACCTCGAACGCAAACTGGGGAATACGGTTGCCGAACTGCTCCAATGCAAGGTCTTCAAACACCACATAGGCCGTGCCGCGATAGGCCGGCACCTGGCCTGTACCTTCAACCGCTTCCATCTTGGGATCGGGCAACTGATACTGCGTTCCGGTATAGACCCGCATGTTCAGATCATCCCTGGACATCTCGGTCCCATCTGCCCAGATGCGGCCAATTCCCGTGATCTCGCCTTCACCCAAGGCAACAGCCAGGTTCACGGTATAGCTGTAGCTCCGTGTCTCGGGTTGGCGCGGGCGTGTGCCCTTGCCCGAACCACCGGTCACCGTCACATGTTCGCTGAACTGTGTGGCCCAGATGACCTGTCCCGCCACCTGTGTGCGACCATAGATCTGGGTCACCGGATCGCCTTCGCCAGCACCGGTCAGGCGAAACCGGTCCACGCGCCCGGTTTCCACCACATCTGAACCGTTGCCCATGACCCTTTGGTCGATCACCCGCCCCAATGAGGCCCCGGCAAAGCGCCCCACGGCTGTCATCGACAAACCCAGGATGCTGCCCCCGACCGAACCACCAAGTGCGGCCCCTGCCGCGGAAAGTACTATCGTCGCCATCAGCCGTTCTCCTCTGGAAACTTGAAACGCGCCACGATGCGGCGGCGCCAGGGGGTAGAAAGCGGGCTTTCGACCACGCCATGCCCCGAATAGGAATGAATGAAAGTCGGGTGGGCGCCGATTCGCGCCGCAATCCCCAGATGTTTGGCCACGGCCCCGGCCCGCATCCGAAACAACAACACATCGCCGACCGCCAACGCGTCGGCGGTGCAGTCGTGCAAATGCCGCTGTGCGGCGGCCCAGAGGGCTTCGTCCCCCTGCGGCTCGGACCAGTCCATGGAATAGGCGGGAACAGGTTCGGGTTCCGCGCCCAGGACTTCGGCCCAGACACCGCGCAACAGGCCAAGACAGTCACACCCGGCCCCCTTGCACGCGGCCTGATGGCGATAGGGTGTTCCGATCCACTGACGCGCAGCGACCACGATTTGTTCCGGGAGGGTCATGTTACCGGCGACTCCCACCGCTGGTTTCGCCGGATTGCCGGGGCTGGACCATCTGCCAGCTTTCACCGGGAATATCCGGGAAGCCCTGAAAATTCAGAATGTTGTTGAATTTCAGGCGGCAGGTGGTCATGCGTTTGTCGCATCCGGCCACGATGCGGATCACATCTCCGGTCTCCACATCCGCGCGCATGGGATGCCACAGTTCGATCACCCGCGCCCCATCTTCGAAATAGTCGCGTTTGATCATGCCGCGCAGCCCCCGTGCCGCGCCACTGATCCCGATCAGCTGCCCCCGGGCAAACCATCCGTCCTCGTACCCGGGCAGATCGGCAAAGGTGAAACGGCTGTTATCCGCAACCTGCTCCACGGAGATCTCCGCGAAATAGCCGGGTTCGGTCGTGTCAAAACCGCAATGCGCGTCCCCCAACACTGCCGTGCAGGGTTTCTGGTACACCCGGCCCAGCGGGCGGTTCAATGCCTCGCTCAACCCGCGCAGTTCGGCCTGAAACGCACCACCGCCGCGGGTCAGTTCGCCAATGGTTCCGCGAAATTGCAGATGCCTTTGCTCTGGCGAAGCCCAGTTGACCAGCCATGACCGCACCTCGGCCCCGTCAAAGCGACCAGCCTCGATATCCTCTTCGGTCACGGCCGCGTCGGACAACGCGCCCAGCGCCTCGGTATTGTCCACCGACAGCCCCGTGCTTTGTTGCAGTGCCATCGCACTCAGCCCTGTATCGGCGCGGAACGTGATACCGTCAAAAGACAGGCCACAATCGTGATCCGTGAAACCGAAGGTCACCCCATCGGTCCGGGTGATCGCCCATGCGCGACAGACCGTGGTCATCCCGGTCTGAAGATGGGTCAACAGTTCGCCTTGCACCCCCATCACACACGCACCTCGACAACCGGAATGCTGGGCACTGCACCGGCGTGAAAGCTGGCCACATTGGCCTCGATCCGATCGGTGTCAAACCGGACCGGCACGTCAAATTCATACCCTGCGGTAATATCCACGCCCTGGTTGGGCGGATGGGCAAAGGTGATCACGCCGGTGGAGCTGTCCACCTCGTAATGCACACCCTCCAGCTGTTCGATCCCGGCAAGCCCGATCCGCACCGTGCCTTGCACTGGCTTCGTGATCGGACGGCTATAGGTCTGGGTCCCTGACCGATAGATCTTGGCCAGTTGGTATTCGGCCTGGGTCTCGTCCCCGGTTGCAAAAGTCTGGTCCCGGTAATCAATCTCGGCCAGCGCCCGACCGGATTTGTAATCCGACCAGTCTTTCCAGCGGAACCCGTACATCTGACCCTGACGCGCCTCGAAAAAGGCGATCACGGATTCGATGTCGTCCAGCGACCGCATCGACACGCCCGCGTCATAGCGACGGCGCGAATGGGCCCAGGGGGTGTTGCGTTCTTCGAACCCGTTGGCCAGCGTCACCACGTCCGTGCGCCGTTCCGGGCCACCGACCGAGCCGAAACTCAGGTTGGCGGGAAAACGTACCTCGTGAAAATCCATAACCTGTTCTCCTCTGGATCAACGGTTGCGTTGGCCACGGGCCATGGCCCGGCCCATCTGGGCGGCAATCTGGCTTTGGCTGCGTTGGAATCCGGCCACGTCGGGGGTGGTGATGTTCATGACCACGTTGACGGGTTGCCCGCCCCCGGCGCTGCGCACGCCCAGCTTGCCATCGGCACCGCGCGCCAGAGGCATGATCGCCTCGGGGCCGGCTTCCCCCATCAACCCGGTGCCGCCACGCATGGGAAATGTGGTGGGGCCGCTGACCACACCGCCATTGGCAAAAGGCATCACCCGTCCCTGGGCGAACCCGGCACCATCGGCAAAGGGGAAGATGCTGCCCATCAGGCTACCCACCCCCTGTGCCAGCAATCCCCCCACGTGATCCGTGACCGGCTTCACGGCGGCGGAATAGGCGGCATTGATCATCGAGCTTGCCATGACATCCAGCGCATCGGACAGTTTCATGCCATCCAGCAACACCCCGTCAAAGGCCCGGCGCAGTCCCCGGCTCATGCCGCGATCCAGCGTGGCAACGTCATATCCGGTCTGGGCCATGGTCGCGCGAATCCGCTGCATTTCGCTATCAAAGGCCGAGGCGACAGAGGCCGCATCGCCCAGCGTCTGCTCCAGGGCTTCAACCTGGTCTTCCAGGTCCTGAATTCCTTCGTGGTCACTCATCGTCGGTCCCTCCAACTTGATCGGGATAGGCGCGGATCAGCTCGTTCAAACGATCCCGCACCAACGGTGCCGCCGCGGCCTCGGGCCCCAACAGCAATTGCAATTCGGCCGGGGTCAGCGCCCAGAATTCGGCGGGTTTCAAACCCAGCCCGCGCATCCCCGCCCGCATCAGAACGGGCCAGTCAAACCCCGCCATCTTGGGCCACCTCGGGCAGCATGAAGGCACGCGCCAACAGTTCGGCGGCCACCCGGGCGGCCCCCATGGGCCCGCCCTGAATCTCGGTGCTCAACAGGTCCGAAGCCTGGCCCTGCCAGCCCCCGCCGCGCAGTCCGGCGACGATCAGCGCAAGCACATCGCGGGTTGAAAACGCCCCGGTTTCGAACCGCTCAACCAGTTCGACAAGCGTGCCGGTCTCAAGCCCCGCCTCCAATTCCGCCAACGCGCCAAGCGTCAGCTTCAGTCGGTGACGCTCGCCATCCATGACCAGCGCCACCTCCCCCGTCCACGGATTGGCCATGATCAGGGTGCCGCCACAAAGGTCAGCGCACCCGCCGAAGCCAGCGACAGTTCATAGGTCGCCTCGCCATTATGCGAACCGGCATATTCGATGCTCGTCACCTGGAAGACACCTTCCACCGTGCCAAAATCCGGGATGATCACCTGAAATTCCGGGGTTTCACCGTCAAAGAAGATCTGGCGCGCACGTTCGTCGCTGCCTTCGTCCCTGAACACGCCCGAGCCGCTGATCGACGCCGATTTCACCCCGGCTCCGGCCAGTAATTCGCGCCATCCACCCTGACTTTCCAGGCTGGTGACATCCACGCTCTCGGCGTTAAAGCTGATCCGCGTGGCCCGGAGCCCCGCGAGAGTTTCGAACAGACCACCGCCGGTCATATCCACCTTGATCAAAAGATCCTTGCCATTCTGGGCAACCATGTTTCATACTCCAAAGTTTGTTGATTATCAGTCGTCTTCGACACGGGCGCGAAATCGCAGATCAATGCGCCGCTGAGTGCCCGTTCCTTCCAGCCGCGCAGTGGCGCGGTCGAACATCAGGTAAACAAGACGGCCCCGCGTCAGGGTCAGATCGGCGTCGTTCAACGCATCGCTCACCGCCGTGGCCACGTCCTTGGCCACCTGAAACCCGGTGCTGTCGGTCACCACCGACACCGTGATTGTGTGCAGGGCGCCGTGGCCGGTCTTGCTTGACTTGTCACGCACGGATTCCGGGCCAAGCGTGACATAGGTTTCGGGCAGGGTGCCCGCCGGAAGCGCGTCATAAATCGCCGTGCCAACAAGCGCGTTGAGCGCCGTGTCTGCGGCCAGTTGTTGATACACCGCCGCTTGCAGAGCAGAAGAAACACCATAGCTCATACCGCCACCTCCTCGTCGGCGTAACAGGTCAGGTAACGGCCATCGCGATCATGTTCGGCCACGGCCAGGATACGAAAGATGCGCGCGCCTTCGCGGAAACGCTGTTCGGGTTTGGGGCGACCTTCGCTGCCCACCGGCGCGCCGCGCACGGTGATGCGAAACCCCACATTGGACACTGGCACAGCCTCGCCGGCCTTTTCACGCCCCGTACGGGCCGTGACTTCGGCCCAGTGTTCCCCCAGCGCGACCCAGACCCGGGTGAACCCCCCGGCCCCATCGGGCAACTGGTCCGGGGCCTCCAGCACCAGTTTGCGGTTCAGGTGAACGGGTTTCATTGGCCCGCCCCCGCAAATAGGCGCACGGTGCGGTAACGCTCGATCAGGCTGGTGACACCAAAGGGCATACACCCGTCCGACAGGCTGGTTTCGTGGCGATACTCATAGTAATGCGCCGCCAGCATCAACACCGCCTGCGCCAGGTCGGCGGGCAGATCCCCCCATGCCGGACCAAATCCAGCGGTGAACCCGATCCGCACCGTCCCACCGATCGGGATCGAGGGCAGCAAAGCGGCGGTAGGCCGCAGGCGTGGGCGCTGCATATCGGCGTCCAGCCTGTAGTCGGCCGCGTCGACCGTCTCTTCGACATCCAGACGGTCAATCATCACAAACTCGGTAATCGCGCTGATCGGTGCCACCGGCAACGCCTGGCCCAACTGATCGCGCCATGCGGTGAGCGTCCAGGAGAAATCCCTCGAAAGCAGGATCTTGCCTGTCCGCGCTTCGATCGCCGCCATGGCCGCGCGCAAAAAGCTTTCCAGAACCGCGTCCTGAAGGCTGTCTTCGGCAAACCCTGTACCCAAACGCAGATGTGCCTTGAATTCATCAACCGGCAAAGCGGTTGACGGCACTGCGGTCTCTTCGATTAACATCATGGAATTACTCCAGAAAATTCGACCCCCTCCGGGGATTTAGCACGCGTTGCCAACGTTGCTCGGACGGAGGGGAGCAGCTGACAACGCCAATGCGGCAACGCGCGCCCGGGGGCAGATTTCTCCGCCCCCGCGATCCGCTGTCCCTTACGAGACCGCGAATTTCAGAAGCTTGATCGCAGCAAAGTCGCTCACGTCACCGCCAACACGTTTGGTGGCATAGAACAGGACGTGGGGCTTGGCGCTGAACGGATCCCGCAGAACGCGCAGGTCGGGACGTTCGGCTACGGTGTACCCGGCGGCAAAGTCGCCAAATGCGATGGCGTCGGCACCCGACGCGATGTCCGGCATGTCCTCGGCGATCAGTACGGGATAGCCCAGCAGACGCGCAGGCTCGCCCGCGGCCAGACCATCGGACCACAGGAAGCGGCCATCGCCATCCTTCAGCTTGCGCACGGCACCTGCGGTTTTCGAGTTCATCACAAAGGACGCATTGGCGCGGTATTGCGCACCCAGCGCGTAGACCAGGTCGATGATGGCCTCGCCACCATTGAAATCGCCATCCACACCGGTGGGAACGTATCCGATATTGCCCCAGACCCAGACGTCGTTGTCCACTGTCGGGTGGTTCAGAATACCGGTGGGTTTATCGACACCGTCACCGTTGATAAAGGCCGCAGCTTCGGCGCGGGCAAACTTGTCGGCGATGCGACCAGCCAGCCAGCCTTCGATATCAAAGGCGCTGTCGTCCAGCAGGCGCTGCGAGGCTTTGGGCAGAGCCGAAAGCTCGTGCAGGGCGATGGTGATGCGCTCGATGGTCGGCGTACCGGTTTCAGTCGTCGACGAGGTTTCATCGGCCCAGCCCGCACCCACATCGGTGCTGTCGATCAGCACGTCATAGGAGGTGGCCTCGACATTCACAACATTGGCGATCGCACGGATCGACGAGGTCGATTCCAGAACGCTTTTGATGGTGTCGGCGGTTTCCGGGTCCACAAGGTAACCACCATCGCTATTGACAGCGGTCGACATGGCCTTGCCTTCCATTTCCAGACCGCGCAGCGCATCATCATCACCCGAGCGCAAATAGGCATTGAATGCCTTCTGGTGCGGGGCATCGATATCGGCAGACGTGGCCAGCGCAGGGCGCGCAAAGCTGTGAGATTTACGATCAAGCATATTCAGTCGCTCTTCCTGTTGTTGAAGTCGGGTATCAATGTCGTGTTTGAAGTCTTTGAAATCGCCCATGAACCCGATCACGGCGGATTTCACCTCGGCCACCGGAGACAAGGGCTCCCCGGTCCGAGAATGGATCTCGGTCTTATTCATCCAATTGTCCTTTTCAGGTTGTCGTGCTGCGCCGGGTCAGTCCCGTGCAAACTCCTGGCGGGCGTGCTCAAATGCCTCCGCCAATTCGCGCCAGGGGTCTGTTACGGGCTCATCACCCTTGGCCCCCACCCGCGCACTGGGAAGCATCGGGAAGGTGACCAGTGACACTTCCCAAAGCTCCAGTTCCTTCAAGAGCCGGCGGCCCTTGTCATTCTTCGTGGCCCGCACGGTGCGGTATCCGATTGAAAGCCCATCAATGGCACCTGCCTCGATCAGGGCGGCCGCCTCGCGACCCTTGCCAACGCTGTCCAAGAGACGGCCCTTGACGTATAGCCCCTTGCCATCCTCGCGCACCTCGTCCCAGATTCCGATGGGTTGGGCCGGGTCGTGCTGCCATAGCATCTTGACGTTGCGCCCTTCGGCAACACTCCTTTTCAAAGAGGCGGCATAGGCCCCTTTTTCCACGATATCTCCCCCCTGATCGCAGGCACCAAACAAGCTCGCATACCCTTCGATCCTGGTCCCCTCCAGCACGGTCAATTCGTCATCAAAGCGGCAGAACTTCCGCTCAAGCCCGGTTTCCATATCCATTTCCATCTCCACTTCTCGCGCCAACATTTTTCTGAAAATTTTGACCCGGCCCTAGGGCACAGCGTTCACGATTGACTGCATCGCTTGGGCAAGGATGACACCGACCACCCCGTAAACGGTCAGCCAGAGACGTTTTTCCAGCCGTTCCATCATCGCCTCAATCTTGTCGAGCCGCCGGTTGATGCCATCGGTTTGCAGCTTTGCCACTCTCTCATGCGCTTCCAGACGCAGGGCGGGCGCACAATCAAAGGCCTCGAATCCATATCGTTTGTCATCAACCATCCGCGTGATCCTCGGACAGTTCGGGCAGTCCCAACAAACGGCGTTTTTCGGCATCGGTCAGGAACGATGCCCCAGCCACCCGTGACCATTGCGCATCCCGCTCCGCAGACAGGGCTGGCACCTGATCAAGATCAGGCTTCAGGTCCAGCGCCTCACCAGCAAAACCCGAAAGCCAATCCGCAACGCTCGCTGCGACACGGGTTGCCAGAGGCAACACCGTAAGCCGGTAAAAGGCCCTGTTCGCCTCCTGATAGTTGGAATAGGTGGCATCCCCGTTGATCCCAAGAAGCATGGGGGGCACCCCAAAAGCCAATGCGATTTCGCGCGCGGCGGCTTCCTTGGTCTTCTGAAATTCCATGTCGCTGGGAGAGAACCCCATGGGTTTCCAATCCAATCCGCCCTCCAACAGCATGGGACGACCGGCATTGCGTGCCCCTTGGTGATGGCTTTCCATCTCGTTCACCAGCCGGTCATATTGATCCGATGACAAGGTGCCCTGCCCCTCTGCCCCCTTGTAGATGATCGCCCCGGAAGGCCTCGCTGCATTGTCCAGCAGCGCCTTGGACCAGCGGGACGCTGAATTATGCACATCCACCGCCTGGGCCGCCGCCTGCATGGGCGAAAACCCATAGTGGTCATCCTGCGGATGAAAGCTCTTGATATGGCAGACCGCCGGGACGCCTTCGCTGACGTCAAAGCGGTGCTTGCGACCGCCCACTGCGTATTCATAAGCCACGGGCCAGCCATCGGCCCCAGGCACAAGGCTCATCCGGTCCGAGCGCAGCACATGCAGTTCCAGCGGAACCCCGTCCGCACCGCCCACGGCCTCGAGATAGCCGTTGCCAGTCAGCAAAAGCTGACCATAGAGCGCCTCGAACAGCTCAGCGCGTCCCTGAGCCGGATTTGGGCTTTGTACCAGGCTGCGCACCGGGTGATCCTCGAACCGCTCAACCCGGTTTTGCAGCACCAGGGGCAGCGCCGCCGCAGCCTCGGCGATCATCTTGACCGCACGAAAACCAACCGGGTTGCCCGCAAAGCCGGTGCGTGTCAGCGACACCGTATCGCGCGGGCTCCAGGCCACGCGACCGGCGCTGTGATAGGCCACCACCGGGCCGGTTGCGCTGGCTTTTTGCTCGGGCATTTCCGCTGCCTTCGCCTTGAAGAAATCAAATACCGCCATCCGGTGCTCCTCGATCATTTTATCTGTGGAACCAAACACTTGGGCCGGTTCCTGTAACCTGATGCCTGGGGTTGCCCCCGTCTGATGAGCATCATTGGATTAATAGTTTAAGAAATCTGAACTAGACCGCGCGCACCTGTGGGCGGCGCCATTTTGCAGCCGGATCGGTAATCACCTCGTGCAGGGCCCAGACCAGCGCATCAACGCGGTCGGGACTGCCTTTGCCTTCGAAACCCTAGCTGGTCATCAGGCACATCTGGTCTTCCAGCTTGCCCAACCCCCGCAGGTGATGCACCCGCCCCTGTTCGTAAAGGGCCGCAGCGGGTTCGGCCCGGGCCACCTTGCCCCGCGAGGCATGTACCTTCTTGAAGGGCACCAGCGGGTCAATCTGGCGGATCACCTGTTCAATCAGGTCTCCCCCCTGGTTCACCTCGGCCACCAACCGGTCTGCACCATGCAGTTCCATGGCCCGAATCGCCGCCCTCGCCCACCCTGTCGGGCTGGTCTCGGAAACACTGGCATCCGCCAGAACATAGGCTTTCCACTTCTGCACCGGTCCCTGTGTCACCACGCCGACCACCACGATGCCGCATTCGTCGGATTGTTTGCCCGACGTCACCGGCGGGTCAATCGCGACCACCACCCGGTCAAGTTCGGGAGGATGGGCGACGCGCGCGGCTTCCAGCGCAGCGGACGTCCACAGCGCACCTTCGGCGTCTTCCAGCAAAACGCCCTCCAGTTCCTGACGCCCAAGCCGGGTTCCGGCATAGCGCGCTTTGACCTCGTCCAGAAAACTGTCGGCCAGATAGGCGCGGTTGGCCTCGGTTGGGGCCGAAGTGACAACCGTTTTCGGATTGGCCAGAATGTCTTTCAATACGCCGACATTCCGGGGGGTCGTCGTGACACAGACGCGCGGGCTTTCCCCGAGCCGCATTCCGAATTGCAACATATCCCACGTGTCGCGCGCGCGCTTCCATTTGGCCAGTTCATCCACCCAGGCACCATCAAACTGAGGGCCTCTGAGCCCTTCGGGGTCATGGGCGGAAAACACCTGTGCGACGGCCCCGTTGGGCCATAACAGGCGTTTACGCCCCGCCTGCCATTCCGGGCGGCGATCCGGCGGTGAACAGGCCAGGATTCCGCTTTCACCAAAAACCATGACCTCGCGCACCTGATCCACGGTTTCCCCAACCAGAGCAAGACGGCGGCACGCCCCGGGGTCGGTTGGCCCGGCCCCCTCTACCTGCATCCGCACCCATTCCGATCCGGCGCGGGTTTTGCCCGCTCCACGCCCGCCCATGATCACCCATGTGCGCCAATCCCCTTCGGGGGGCATCTGGTGATCCAGCGCCCAGAATTCCCACAAAAAAGGGAGAGCGCGAAGCTCTCCCTCATCCAACTCATTCAGGAATGCAGCCTGGACATCTGGTTCTTCTGAGACGATCCAGGCGGCACCCGATCGAAGTGCGGGCGGCGTCGAGGTCAATATCCCCGACGCTTCCGTTGTCACGCACCGATCTTGCGTTTTCCTTTGCTCTGCGCTGTTCAAGCCGCACCTCCGTTTCCAAAGCAATCTTCAACCATTGGCGTATCTCCGCTGTTGTTTTCTGGGCGTCCTTTAACCGCCCCAGTTTTCCCATGCGCACCTGGTGGTGCAGTTCTTCAAGGTCTTCCTTCATCTCAAGAAGCTGGCCCTCGACCGCAGCAATTGCTGCGGCAAGGCGCGATGTTCCGTCCTTGGGGTCTTTGACTTGCATGTTTGCTGTTCTGCCTCATGTGGGTTTGCCTCCGCCCCCATGATGAAAAATGACAAAAGCGGCCACCGGGGTGCTCCCCGGGGCCGCTTGCCCAATTCATCCAGCATGACAGAACTTATACCCGAAACCGTGCGGTGGGTCAAACGGGAGACCCGGCTAACCGTCCGGTAACATTAATAAATTCTTAATTTCACCCGAGCAGAACGCCAGAGATCACAAATTCAGCTTGTCGCGCATGAAGGCCAGCGCAACCGAAAGCCCGTCGGGCGCAATCCCGTGGCCGGTGCCCTTCATGATATGGGCGTAAACTTCCTTGAACCCTGCATTCTGCAACGCCTCTGCCGCCTCGGGCAGAGATTGCGGCGGCACCACGTCATCGGCATCTCCATGGACCAACAGGATCGGCGGTTTGCTCACCGCCGCATCTTCCAGAAGCTCTGGCGACAGCAGCCGGCCGGAAAAAGCAACGATACCGGCGATCTCATCCTCGCGGCGCGGGGCGACATGCAGGCTCATCATCGTGCCCTGGCTGAAGCCGAACAGAACCATCTGTTCCGGCAACATGTCTTCGTCCACCAGCACCGCATCAAGAAAGGCGTTCAGATCGTCCACCGCCGCCTGCATCCCACGCTCAGCTTCCTCTTCGGACGATCCGTCAATCCACGGAATCGGGAACCATTGATACCCGAACGGGGCTCCGGCACAGCGTTCCGGCGCATCCGGTGCGATGAACAACGTATCGGGCAGGTGTTCGCCCAACACATCCGCAATGCCCAGAAGATCAGCTCCATTGGCACCATAGCCGTGCAAAAAAACCACCACCGATTTGGCGCTACCCGAAACCGGCTCCTTGCGCCCTGCCTGCAATACCCGTGTCATCGTATTCCTTCCCTGTCCTTTGCCACCCGGTAATAGGCCCACAGGATGCGCGCCGCAACCGACCTCCAGGGGGACCACCCCTCGGCCATTTGCCGCAGTTCCTTTTCGCTCGGACGCGCCTCCAACCCGTAAAGCAGCCGCGCGGCTTCCTGCAAGGCAAGGTCACCGGGGGCAAACACATCCGCGCGCCCAAGGGAAAACATGGTGTAGATTTCGGCGGTCCACGGCCCGATACCGGGCAGCTTGACCAATTCGGCAATCACCGCCTCCGCCGGCACATCGCGCAGCGCGGCATAATCGATCCCCGCCCGGGCCAGGGCAAGCGCATAGCGGATCTTGGGGCGGCTGAAGCCCAGCGCGCGCAACCCCTCTTCCCCTGCCGCGAGGGTCGCTGCTTCGCTGGTAACCCCCGCCTCGACCACACGAGCCCAGATCGCGGCGGCACTGGCGGTGCTGACCTGCTGACTGACAATCGCGCTCAGCAATTCGGCAAACCCGTCCGGTTTGCGGCGCAGCGGCAGGGGGGCGGTCACCTCATAGGCATGGGCCAACCGTGCATCCCGTTCACAAAGCCACGCCGCACCTTCGGCAACACAGGCGTCGCTGACGATAATCCGCCCAATACTCATGTGGCCGACAAGGCCCACGCAATTGCGGCCGCCACGGTTTCGACCTTTGGCGCATGGGGTTGTGCCGGGCGCCGGACCATGCCCACGCAGATGCCCAGACGCCGCGCCGCGATCAGCTTGGATCGTCCGGCCTCTCCCCCGGCATTCTTGGCAATCAGCCATGTCACACCAAGCCGGGAGAAACACGCCTCTTCCTCGGCAACCGTGAACGGCGGGCGCGCAACAAAGTATGTGCCACCCGGATAGGGAAACGCGCACCCGGGCGGGTCCACAACACGGCAAATCATCCGTCGCGCCGCAAGGTTGCCGTATTTCTCGACCGTCTGCCGTCCGGTTGCAATGAAAACCACCGCGCCATCGGGCACATGGTCTGCCGCCTCGGCTTCATCGGCCAAATCCACCCACCGGTCCCCGTCTTCGGGCTGCCATTCCGGGCGCAGAAGCTGACAATACGGCACCCCGAGCGTCTGACACAGTCGCGCCGACCGTTGACTGATCTGCGCGGCGAACGGATGGGTGGCGTCCAGAACGGCGCGTATCCCCCTGTCTTGCAAAAAGGCGCAGAACCCGGCCTCACCGCCAAACCCTCCGCTGTGGGTCGGGATGGCCAAAAGCCGGGCGTTGCGCGTCACACCAGCCAGCGTCGCGATGGCGGGCACCTGCCCGGCAAGCCGATCGGCAATCCGGCGCGCTTCGCCGGTTCCGGCCAGAAGCAAAAGCGTCACGCCCCCGCCCTCGCCAACACCGTGCCCGCGCGGTCGATCACCACGATATCAAACACCATCTCCCCGCCAAACCGCGCCTCGACCTGTTGCAATGCGCGCTCGGCAACCGCCTTGGCCAGGGGGGGGCCAACAATCTCAAAGGCCTGCAGCGCCGTGTTCGCCCGCACAACACGCGGATCGCCTGCCATCTCGGCCAGAGCTTTGAAATCCACCTGGCTGCGTTTGGAGTGCAAATCCCACGCGCCCTGAGCCAGCTTGGTGATTTTGCCAATGCCGCCCCCGATCGTCACCCGTGCAACGGGGTGTTTGGCCAGGTATTTCAACATGCCCCCGGCGAAATCTCCCATGTCCAGCATGGCGAAATCAGGCAGGCCATAAAGCGCCTGAACCACCCGCTCTGATGTCGCCCCGGTACACCCGGCAACATGGTCCTGCGCCTCGGCCCGCGCCACGTCCACGCCCCGATGGATCGACGCGATCCAGGCCGCACAGGAAAACGGGCGCACCACACCTGTGGTGCCAAGAATGGACAACCCGCCCCGAATGCCAAGCCGTGGGTTCCAGGTTTTCGCGGCCAGCGCCTCCCCCCCCGGCACCGACACCCGGATCACCACATCCGGCGCGTGTCCAAGACGTCGCGCCATCTCGTTGACAACTGCGCCCATCAAGGCACGGGGGACAGGGTTGATCGCGGGGTCTCCCACCTCCACCGGCAACCCGGGGCGGGTGACGGTTCCAACCCCCTCTCCGGCCTCGAACACAATTCCACCGGACCCACCGGACGACGCGCGCACCTGTACCTTGATCAAGGCCCCATGGGTCACGTCCGGGTCATCCCCGGCATCCTTGATGATACCCGCCTCGGCCCAATCCGCGCCTCTTGCGTGATGCGCAATCGCGAAGTTTGGCCGCTCGCCTTTCGGCAAGATGATCCGAACCCGCTCTGGAAATCCCTCGCCCCACAGGGCCATCAACGCCGCCTTGGTGGCAGCGGTGGCACAGGCACCAGTGGTCCAGCCCCGGCGCAGGATCTTGGCTGTTTCAGTCATCGCAGGCGACCTTACCCGATCAATTCGCAAAAACCATGGGGCTTTGTTACGCCCAACCTGTTTTGCCCGCCAGAATGCGCGTGACAGTCAGGAGGACACCGGAAAAACAAAACACCGGTCGCGGCGAATGCTCAACCACAGCGGTTTGCCCACCGACGGCAAGAACACGTTGGGAACCGAGGCTTTCACGATTTCGCCGTCATAATCCATGCGGAACTCCACAAGGCTCTCGGCCCCCATGAACCGCGCCCGTTCTACGACACCGCGCGCGGGCACCCCGTCCTCGATGGTCGGGTTTGGCCCCCGCCCATTGCGGTCAAAGTCGATCTTGAGATGCTGGGGCCGGATCACGATCTCGACCTCCTGTCCGTCGGGCACACCGGGGGCAAGAAACTGACCGAAGGGCGTATCGGTCAGCGCGCCTTCCACAACACCACGGACCACATTGATATCGCTGAAAAAAGACACCGCTTCGCGATCCCGGGGGGCGTTGTAAATGTTATAGGGCGCACCCTTTTGAACAATTTGCCCGCCCCGCATCAACGCAATCTCATCTGCCATGCGCATGGCTTCTTCCGGCTCATGTGTGACCAGCAACACCGCCGCATCTTCGGCCCCGAGAATATCAAGCGTCTGGTCGCGGATATCATCGCGCAGCCGGTTGTCCAGCCCCGAAAACGGCTCATCCATCAACATGATCCGGGGACTGGGGGCGAGGGCACGGGCCAGCGCAACCCGCTGCTGTTCTCCCCCCGACAGCTCATGGGGAAAGGACTCAATGAATTTCTCAAGCCCGACCCGTTTCAACAGCGCCTCCACCCGCGCGCGTTTTTCCTCGCGTCCGGTGTTCAACCCAAACGCCACGTTGTCGCCGACGCTCAAATGCGGGAACAGCGCGAAATCCTGAAACATCAACCCGATGTTACGTCGTTCGGGCGGAATGAAGAAAGTGGTATCACAGATCAGATTGCCATCCGCATAGATCTCGCCCGAATCCTGCGTCTCGACCCCGGCGATCATCCGCAGCGTCGTGGATTTGCCACAGCCCGAAGGGCCAAGAAGACAGGTCACCTGTCCCGCCATGATCCGCAACGACACGTCATCAACCACCATGCGCCCGTCAAAGGCGCGGCTCAGGTTGCGGATTTCCAGCCGCGGTGGGGTCGTCGTGTCAAGTGTTGTCATGCGCCGGGCCCAGTTTTCCGATCAAAAACATCAGGTTTCGCGCAGAGTTACCAGCCCGCCCCGCCCCTCGCAAGCCTTAGCAACAGGGTGCGGCGTCGACACCGTCGCGTTCAAACGGGCTTTCGCCGCCACAGCCTTCGAATATGCCATAATGGGTGGTGAAATCACCGATGAAATCGAAATGCGCCGCCATGCGGGTATCGTTCAGCATCATCCAGGTATTGCCACAGACCGGGAAAACCCTGCCGGTTTCCATCACGTGATGATCGTCCAGAATAAAATGATGCGGGGCATGGGGCACCGTCCCCTTGTAAATCACCGCCTGGCCGTAATCCTCACAGGCGCTTTCCAGCCCGGGAAGTTTGAACAACCGGTAGGTGGCCGAGGTAAAGGATATTGGCGCAACCCGCGCCTCCAAAACAGGGTTTTCAATGGTCAGCGGGCGATGCTCCACCAGCCGCGGATCGCCGAACCCGGTCGCCTTGGCCAGGGTCAGAAAGTCGTTCCAATACAGCGCCCCTGACAGGCACTCACCGTAAAGAACCTCGTCCCTGGCCATGGCTTCGGGAATGCGGCGGTCGGCGTAGACGTCGGAAAAATACATCTCACCGCCCTCTTTCAACAAACCGTACGCCCCGCGCAGAACCGCCGCCTTGTCAGTGGCAAGGTTTATGACACAGTTGCTGACGATGACATCGAAACTGTTGGGGTCCAATGGCAGCTCGTCCAGCTTTTCAATGAACCCTTCATGAAATTCCACCACATCAAACCCGAACCTGTCGGCGTGCCAGTGTTGGTGTTCCCAGGCCACGGCAAGCTGTTCCGGCGTCATGTCCACCCCCACCACACGGCCGGTGGGGCCGACCATCTGGGCCAACGCATAGACGTCACGCCCCGCGCCACAGCCAAGATCAAGGATTCGCGCGCCCTCCAGCGCCCCGGGCATGACCAGCCCACAACCGTAATAGCGGGTCAGAACCTCGTCATGCACATTGGCAAGCGTCCGTTTGACATGTTCCGGCATGTCATCCGGCGAGCAACAGGCGTTGGTCTGTAAATCCGAACTGCCCTGCAGCACCTTGCCGTAATAGTCCTGAACCGCTTCATGTTTCATGGCGCACCCTTTGCAGCAATCTTTGCAAAGGGTTAGGGGGTCACCTCCGGCAAGGCAACGCCTGAAACTCGGCTTTCACGCAGGCGTGAACGGGTATAACGGGGATCAGTACGGATCATCCTCGGGCGCGTCCGGGTCCGGTTGCCCCACACCTTTGAAGATCGGCTTCAGGGGGAAAACCCAGGCGACGCCAACCACAATGTAAATGGCAAACTCGACCAGCGTGGGAAGCTGCCAAAGCGGCAACCGCCCCAACACGGCCCAGGCGACAAGCAGGTAAAGCGGCAGACCGATCAACAGGATGATCGCCGACCAGCGCCGCCGCGCTTTATAGGACATACCGCCAAACACCGCCGTCAATCCGCAAACGGGTCGGTGACAAGGATGGTGTCGTCACGCTCGGGGCTTGTGGACAACAGGGCAACGGGGCAATCAATCAGCTCCTCCACCCGTTTCACGTATTTGATGGCATTCGCAGGCAGGTCCGCCCAGCTGCGCGCGCCTTCGGTCGATTCGGACCATCCGGGCATCTCTTCGTAGATCGGTGTGCACCGGGCCTGTTCATCCGCTGCCGTGGGCAGGTAATCCAACCGCGTCCCATCCAGATCATAGCCCACACAGATTTTCAGGGTCTCAAACCCGTCCAGAACGTCAAGCTTGGTCAACGAAATTCCTGTGACTCCGCTGGTGGCACAGGTCTGGCGCACCAATGCGGCATCAAACCAGCCACAGCGGCGCTTGCGCCCGGTGGTGGTGCCAAATTCATGTCCGCGCTCGCCAAGGCGCTGGCCATCGGCATCATCCAACTCGGTCGGGAACGGCCCCTCCCCCACGCGGGTGGTATAGGCTTTGACAATCCCGAGAACATAGTCGATCGAATTCGGGCCAATCCCGACACCGGTTGCCGCCTGCCCGGCAATCACATTGGACGAGGTGACAAAAGGATAGGTGCCGAAATCAATGTCCAGCAACGCGCCCTGTGCCCCTTCAAACAGGATCCGCTTACCATTCTTGCGCTTTTCATTGAGCACTTTCCACACGGGCGCCGCGTATTTCAGAATCCTGGGCGCGACCTCTGTCAGCAAAGCGATCAGCGCATCGCGGTCAATCGGATCAATCCCCAGCCCCCTGCGCAGCGGATCATGATGCTGCAACGCACGATCCACCCGCGCCTCCAACGTGGCCGGGTCGGCAAGGTCAGCCACGCGAATCGCCCGGCGCCCGACCTTGTCTTCGTAACACGGACCAATGCCTCGCCCCGTGGTGCCGATCTTGGTGCCCTTGCTTGCGGCTTCTTCCCGCGCCCGGTCCAGTTCTCCGTGGAACGGCAGGATCAGAGGGGTGTTTTCGGCGATCATCAAGGTTTCGGGGGAAATCTCCACGCCCTGCCCCGTGATGGTCTCGATTTCCTTCAGCAGGTTCCAGGGGTCCAGCACCACGCCATTGCCGATCACCGACAACTTGCCGCCGCGCACAACGCCGGACGGCAGAGCATGAAGCTTGTAGACCGCACCATCGATCACCAGAGTGTGGCCGGCATTATGCCCGCCCTGGAAACGACAGATCACATCTGCCCGCTCGCTCAACCAGTCCACGATCTTGCCTTTTCCCTCGTCACCCCATTGGGCACCGACTACGACGACATTGGCCATGATGGTCCTCTTTCTTGGAACAAACCCGCGCCGGTATAGCGACACCACGCCCGCCATGAAACCCCCAACCGCCGTTCAATTTCGCCGCATCCCGGTTAAACCCGGCTGGATAGTCCGAGTCGCACAGGTCAAATTCGGGACCAACTGGATCTGAACCGGGTTAAAGGGACCATCACGAATGGGGTTTATCTTGCGCTGGGGCACCGCCTTCCTGCTGTTGGCTGCGACCTACAACCCAACCGAATGGAACTACGTGCGGTGGGGGCTGGCGAATACATAGACCCGGCTGTCACTTGTTGTGCTGCTGGGGCTGCTGTTGCTGGTTGGCTATATCATCTACCTGCGCGCCACGCTGCGGTCGATCGGAACCTTTGGCATGGCGCTGGTTCTGGCCATCGTCGGCGCGCTGCTCTGGGTACTTTACGATCAAGAGCTTATGAAGCTGAACACCCCGTCCCAGAATGTCTGGATCGGCATCGTGGCGCTGTCTTTCGTGCTTGGCATCGGCCTGTCCTGGTCCCATGTCCGCCGTACATTGTCAGGCCAATCGGACATGGACGACGTGGACGAATAGCCCTCCCGCCCACTGCGGTTGCGCTTGCGCGCATTCCTCGTCGGTTGGGCCCGGCACCTGCGCGGCTGTGCGCATCGCACACAGCCGCGCAGGTGCCCCCCGCTCGCCGCAGGCGGCATTGCCAAATGGCAATGTGCTTAAATGTGCTTAAAGGCCTCAACAAATGCCGGATCCCACGGCCCCACCCGGTTGAACCAGAGCTTGAAGTCCTGGCTCTTCACGACAAACTGGCAAAATGGCCCAACCGATTCTGCGCAAAAACCGCAATTTCCATCTTCTGATTTCGTCCGCCGGCATTTCCAATCTTGGGGACGGGGTGTCGGCGCTTGCGTTTCCATGGCTCGCAACTCTCATTACGCGCGACCCCTTCCTGATTGCGCTGGTCGGTTTTGCCACCCGCCTGCCCTGGCTGCTTTTTGCGATTCCCGCCGGGGTCATTACCGATCGCGCCGACCGGTGCCAGATCATGTTCCGGGCCGACCTCCTGCGTCTCTTGCTCACCACAGGTGTCATCGCGCTCATCTTCTCCCTCCCTGCCCGATCCTCGCCGGACACTGCACTGTTCTTTATCCTGGCCCTGTCTCTCCTCGCCTTTGCGCTTGGCCTGGCCGAGGTGTTGCGGGACAACGCCGCTCAGACGGTGTTGCCTTCCGTCGTGGCCCCACAAGACCTGGAAACCGCCAATGGCCGGATCTGGAGCGTCGAGCAGGTGGCCGGTGGTTTCATCGGTCCACCCCTTGCCGGGTTTCTGATTGCCTTTGCCGTGCCTGCCCCCTTCTTCCTTGATGCCGCGACCTTCGGCATCGCGGCCACCCTGGTCTGGTGCATGGCTGTTCCCCTGCGTCCGCCCCCCAAACGCCGCCCCATGCGGGCAGAGATGGCCGAAGGCTGGCGCTGGATGCGCGCCAACCCGATGATTTTGCGCCTTGCGCTGATGCTGGGTGTCATCAACTGTGCGGCCATGATGGTGATGACCATGCTGGTCCTTTATTCTCAGGACATACTTGGGCTTGGCCCCGTGGGGCACGGTCTTTTGCTGACCTGTGGCGCAGCCGGTGGCGTGCTGGGCGGTCTGCTCTGCCCGAGCATCGTCAAACGCCTTGGACGGCGCACCAGCCTGCTTTCCGCGCTCTCGATCATGCCCGCTGGCTACGCGCTTTATGCGCTGACGACCCACCCGGTCCTTGCCGGGCTTGCCGAAGCCACGCTGGTCTTTACCGGAATGCTCTGGAACGTGGTCACCGTCTCCTATCGCCAACGCATGATCCCCGACGCGCTGCTGGGCCGGGTGAACGCGCTGTACCGATTCTTCGGCTGGGGCAGCCTGTCCGTGGGTGCCCTGCTCAGCGGCGCCCTTGTGGCGCTGGCTGAACCCGGGCTGGGGCGCGATCTTGCCATCCGGCTGCCATTTGCCCTTGCTGCGCTAACCGGGCTGGGGCTTCTGGCCCATGGGGCAAAACGTCTGCATCTCTGACCCCTTCACGCCTTGCGCCGCTGCGATCTTTGCCATACATAGCCCGACAGATCATCTCAGAGGCCGCAGGCACCCATGGAAAACGTCGTTCTCATCATCCACCTTCTTCTGGCATTGGCGCTGATCGGCGTGGTGCTGTTGCAACGGTCCGAGGGCGGCGGCCTTGGCATGGGCAGCGGTGGCGGCGGGGCCATCACCGACCGCGCGGCGGCAACCGCATTGGGCAAGGTGACGTGGATCCTGGCCATCGCCTTTATCTGTACCTCTATCGCGCTGACCATCATCGCGGCCCGGAACTCGGCCGGAAGCTCGGTCATCGACCGGCTTGGCGACGCCCCGGCAGCCGCGGAAAACACCGCGCCGACCCTGCCCGCGGACGACCTGTTGCCACCCAGCAGCGACGATACCGCGCCGCTGGTCCCCCGCGCGGATTGATCCACCAGCCTTTGTTTATGCACCACTTCGGACCGCAACAGCATCTTGCGGTCCGGTTGCCAAGCACTGGCGAATCCTCTATATCTCAAGTCCCGTGATGTAGCGGCCTTTTCGGCACGCTCGGGCACTCAATTTGCGGATATTCCGCAGCCATTTTCACGGGGGACATGGGCCACATGGCGCGTTACGTTTTCATCACCGGCGGTGTTGTTTCTTCTTTGGGCAAGGGCCTTGCCTCTGCCGCTCTTGGCGCTTTGCTACAGGCGCGCGGCTATACCGTGCGGTTGCGCAAACTTGATCCCTATCTGAATGTCGATCCCGGCACCATGTCGCCCTTCGAACATGGCGAGGTTTTCGTCACCGACGATGGCGCGGAAACCGATCTGGACCTTGGCCATTACGAACGTTTCACCGGCGTGCCCGCACGCAAGACGGATTCGATTTCGTCTGGCCGCATCTACACCAACGTGCTGGAAAAAGAACGGCGCGGCGATTACCTTGGCAAAACCATCCAGGTGATCCCCCACGTCACCAACGAAATCAAGGATTTCATCAATATCGGCGATGGCGAGGTTGATTTCATGCTGTGTGAAATCGGCGGCACGGTCGGCGACATCGAAGGTTTGCCGTTTTTCGAAGCCCTCCGCCAGTTTTCCCAGGACAAACCCCGGGGACAGTGCATTTTCATGCACCTCACCCTCCTGCCCTGGCTCGCCGCCTCGGGCGAACTGAAAACCAAACCGACCCAACACAGCGTCAAGGAACTGCGCTCCATCGGCCTGCAGCCCGATGTGCTGGTGTGCCGCTCGGAACACCCGATTCCCGAAAAGGAACGTGGCAAGATCGCCCTGTTCTGCAATGTGCGCCCGGACGCGGTGATTCCGGCCTATGACCTGAAATCCATCTACGAAGCACCGCTGGCTTATCATCGTGTGGGTCTGGATCAGGCCGTGCTTGACGCCTTCAACATCGCCCCTGCCCCCAAACCCGACCTCTCGGTCTGGGAAGACGTGGCCGACCGCATCCACAAAGTGGATGGCGAAGTGAACGTGGCCATCGTCGGCAAATATACCCAGTTGGAAGACGCTTATAAGTCGATCAAAGAGGCGCTGACCCACGGTGGCATGGCCAACCGCGTCAAGGTCAACGTGAACTGGGTCGATGCCGAAGTTTTTGACGACGAGGATGCCGCACCGCATCTCGAAGGCTATCACGCCATCCTCGTTCCCGGCGGCTTCGGTGAACGTGGCACCGAAGGCAAGATCAAGGCCGCACAATTCGCCCGCGAACGCAAGGTGCCCTATCTGGGCATCTGTCTGGGGATGCAGATGGCCGTGATCGAAGCGGCCCGCAATGTGGCCGGGATCGCATCGGCGGGGTCCGAGGAATTCGACCATGAGGCGGGCCAGAAACGGTTCGAACCCGTGGTCTATCACCTCAAGGAATGGGTTCAGGGCAACTATACCGTGACCCGCAAGGCGACCGATGACAAAGGCGGCACCATGCGCCTTGGAGCCTATGACGCCACGCTGGCCGAAGGCTCCAACGTCGCCCGCGTCTATGGCAGCACCGCGATTGAAGAACGCCACCGCCACCGCTATGAAGTGGATGTCAAGTATCGGGAACAGCTCGAAAAATGCGGGCTGACCTTTTCCGGCATGTCCCCCGATGGCCGGTTGCCGGAAATCGTGGAATGGACGGATCACCCATGGTTTATCGGGGTACAGTTCCACCCGGAACTCAAATCGAAACCGTTCGAGCCGCATCCGTTGTTTGCCGATTTCGTGCGGGCCGCCGTGGAAACCTCGCGGCTGGTCTGACCCCTCCCGGTCTCGGCTCAAACACAATACCGAAGCACGATAACGAAGCGTAGCGCGCGGACCCTTCTGAGGTTATGGGCGTTACGAATCCATTTTCCTGTCTCAACTTCATCTCGAAACGCTTTATCGCGGGGCACCGCGCAACGTCGGGATCAGGCTTCGACCTGAACCCGACCCAGAAGCGGCGCGACCACCCTGCGCATCCGCGCCGCAATACGCGGTTGGAACCGGGGCTTGGCCACCTCACGCACCGCCACAACAGGGGCTGGGGCTTCTAACATGGGCGTCAACAGGTCCGGGTCAAACACCCACCGGCCCCGTCGGCCTTCCTTTGCGTCTTCCTGTTGATACATCATCCACGCCGCAAGGCGATCCGGGCATTGTTCATGGGCCTCAGCCTCGGGCAGGTAAAACCCGGCGTTGATGCGCAGGCAAATGGTGTCCAGCAACCGGCACACCCCGTGATGGGCGGCGGGGATATCGCGGCTTGGCACATAGTTGAACCGCATCGGGTCAGCGTTGAAAAAGGCGGTGATTGCCGCGCTCAGCCCGATCCCCTGCTGTGCCACGGCCCAGCCCAGAACGCTTTCGGGAAAACGGTTCCAGTCATAAGCGCGCATCAGCCCGTCAAGCTGTTGTGCATCGGCCTTGCGAACCGCATGAAGCTGTTCGATCTCTTTGGCTGTGTCCCAATTGATATTGGCAAAGCTGCCCATTGATGACGTTCCCCAGGATTGGCGTGGCTCTTTCGTGGCGCGCCCGCTTGCCGGTTTGCCACGAACCACCCGCTGATTTACGGTGTTGCAGTGTATTCTGACCTCAAACTGCCGTGAAAAATGGCCCAAACTTGGAAGCAATTGTGACATCTCTGCGGATATTGGCCTTGCCCCTGACCCTCGCGGCTGGTCTCAGCCTCGCCCCGGCGCGCCCGGTTCCGGCGTCTCCGCCACAGATCCGCGCAGTGCCCTATGACACGTTGGAAGCCCGGCTTGGGGGGCGCATCACCTTTGACACCCTGCCCCGGCGGGCCGAACCCGGCTTCCTGTTCGACGCGCCTCTGCGGATAGGGCGGGCATGGATTGGCGAACATTTCGCGGGACAGATCCTGACCAAGCGCCGCGACCGCAACGGCATCGGGTTTGACGGGCCACCGGAAACACCGCCGCGCCCGCCCCTGACCATCCGTCCGGGGCCGCCCGGGGCCTCGCTTTCCGTGGCCTATCACCGCGGTTTTGGCTCAAATGCCCTGTTTCCACTGGGACCCGAAGGGTTCCCGGCGCTACAATCGCGCGGCGAAGGGGCCGTGGCGGTTCTGTTTGATCAGGCGCAGAGCGCCGTCGGGCTGCGCGTTCACACGGCCTACCCCGATCCGCTGGGGGCGGTATCGTCGGGGCGTGGCGGGCTTGAACTGTTCTTCTATACGCGACAGGGCACGTTGCTCGCGCATCTGCACCTGCGTCTGGATCAGGGCCTGAACGAACTTGGATTTCAACGCGCCGGCAACCGTCGTGATATTGCCGGGGTTCTGATTCTCAACACCGACCCCGGCGGCGTTGCGATTGACGACATCCTCCACGATATTGCGCTGTTATTGGGGTGAGACGGCATTTCATGCGATAAAGCGTTTCCAGGTATTGTTGAATCACAGCAAGAACTGGAAACGCCTACATCCCTGCTGTGTTGCGCAGCGTTTCCATGCCTATGCCCTTTCTTGCCTTCGCGGCCCTCCTGTTCGGCGCACCTTTTGCCGTGGCGGAACGTGGCGATCCCGTCGGGTCACTCCTGTCGGGCTATGGCCCATTCTGGCTTGACGCCCCTGCCCGCATCCGTTCTTTTCCACTCGAACACAAAGCTTGGGGGAAAGCGCATGGCCAAAGGGTATTGGATCGGACGGGTCGATGTGGACGATATCGAAGAATACAAGAAATACGTGGCCGCCAATGCGGCACCCTTTGCCGAGTATGGCGGACGCTTCCTGATCCGGGGGGGACGGTTTGAAAACCCCGAAGGCACGTCCCGGTCGCGCAACGTAGTGATCGAATTCCCGTCGTATCAGGCGGCGCTTGAATGCTATCATTCCGATGGCTATCAGGCGGCCAAGGCCCTCCGCGATCCGGTCTCGACCGGGGATATCGTGATTATCGAAGGCTATGAGGAGTAAGGCCATGCCAATTGTTACCCGTATCCTTTCGGCCCTCACCCCCGGAATCCCCGCACCTGCCCCCCTGCCGGAACCCGATGCGCGGCTGGCGCTTGGGGCGCTGATGGTGCGCGTGGCCAAATCCGATCACACCTATGTCTTCGCTGAAATCGCCCGGATTGACCGTCTGCTTGCGCGGCTGAACCACATCAACCCGGTTGAGGCGGCAAAGATGCGCGCCACCTGCGAACGGCTGAACGCCGAGGCACCGGATACCGAAACCTTTGCCACACTGATTCGCGAAAACGTGCCCTTTGATCAAAGAATCGAGGCGCTCTCGGCGCTCTGGTCCGTGGTTCTGGCTGATGGGCGCAAAACCCCGGATGAACTGGAGATGATCGAAAGCACCCGTGCCGCGCTGGGGTTGTCCGAGGACGACAGCGAAACCGCGCGAACCAAGGCTGGATAAACGCCAGGGCGCGCCTTATATCATCCCCATGTTTGCCGACCTTCTGTCCCGCCTCACCGGTGCCGCGCGCGCTGCTCCGCTTGCTCAGGATGACGCCCGGCTGGCGCTGGCCGCGTTGCTGGTCCGCGTGGCCCGGGCGGATGACGACTATGCCCAGACTGAAATTGACCATATCGACCGCATTTTGGCCGCTCATCACGGGTTGTCCCCCTTCGAAGCCGCCGCGCTGCGGGGCCGCGCCGAATCGCTGGAAAGCGAAGCGCCTGATACGGTGCGTTTCACCCGTGCGCTGAAAAACGCGGTGGCGCTTGAAGACCGCATTGCGGTGATTGAGGCGTTGTGGGCCGTGGTGCTGGCCGATGGCGGTCGCGACATGAACGAAGATACCTTTCTGCGCATGGTTGCGTCCCTTCTGGGGGTTTCGGATGGCGACAGCGCCCGCGCCCGGCAACGGGCCGCGCGCCAGACTGCGGCACAGGACACAACCAGACAGGGCACAGCCAAAGGGTGACTCCCCTGCCTTTTTGGCCGGTATTTTCACCAATTCGCCGCCTTCCCCCGCTGAAACGCCGTTTTGCGCATTGCATCTGTGCGCTTTTTCCGCCCTACTGCCGCCTTAAAGCTGCTCACAACATCAACGGACCACCGTGCCCGACACTCCTAAATCCCAACCCGACGCCGCAACGCCGGTCATCGAAATCCGCGACCTGCACAAGGCATATGGCGCGCTTGAGGTCATCAAGGGCGTGTCGATTGCCGCCCACAAGGGGGACGTGGTCTCGCTGATCGGGTCCTCGGGGTCTGGCAAATCCACCATCCTGCGCTGTGCCAACCTGTTGGAAGACAGCCAGCAGGGCGAAATCCTGTTTGATGGCGAACCGGTGACATGGAAAGGCACGGGCCACGCCCGCCGCCCCGCTGACCCCAAACAGGTGCTGCGCATTCGCACGAATCTGTCGATGGTGTTTCAACAATTCAATCTCTGGGCCCATATGACCATTCTCCAGAACGTGATGGAGGCCCCGGTGACCGTTCTGGGCCGTGATCGGGACGAGGTTGAGGTCAGGGCGCGGGACTATCTCGCCAAGGTTGGGATCGGGGACAAATGCGATGCCTATCCGGCCCAGCTTTCGGGCGGGCAACAGCAACGCGCCGCGATTGCGCGGGCCTTGGCGATGGAGCCTCAGGCGCTGTTGTTTGATGAACCCACCTCGGCGCTGGACCCCGAGCTGGAACAGGAAGTGGTCAAGGTGATCAAGGATCTTGCCACCGAAGGGCGCACCATGATGATCGTGACCCATGACATGAAGATGGCGTCGGACGTATCGGACCACGTGGTGTTCCTGCATCAGGGGCTGATCGAAGAACAAGGCGCGCCGGACCAGCTGTTTGGCAATCCAAAATCCGAACGGTTGCGCGGGTTCCTCTCTTCTACGGTGCACGCATGACCCTGACCCGCCGCAGCGTTCTGGCCGCGCTCCCGGTGCTCTTGGCCCGCCCCGCGCTGACCTAGGAGACCGGCAAGCCGACGTTGCGCATTGCCACCGAAGGGGCGTTTCCGCCGTTCAACCACCGGGCCGGGGATGGCACGCTGAGCGGGTTTGAAATCGACCTTGGGCAATTGCTCTGTGCCCGGATGGGGCGCCGCTGTGAATGGGTCGTGACCCCGTGGAACCGCATGATCCCGGGGCTGCGCGCCAAACGGTTCGACATGGTCATGGCCGGGATGGCCGACACAACGGCGCGACGCCGCAAGGTTGCGTTTTCCCGTGGCTATGCGTTGAAATCCCAAAACGGGCCGATCGTCGGCCTTTATGTTGCGCGGGACAGCTTTGTGACCCCGGAAAGCGCCCTGATCGCGGTGCAATCGGATACGGTGCATGAAAGCCACCTTGCGGATCTGGGCCGGCGCATTCAACGTCACCCCACCGCGCAGGCCGCGCTTGACGCCGTGCTGGATCACCGCGCCGACGTGGTCTTTGGCAGCCCGTCATTTCTTGAACCCAAGGTGTTTCGCGCCTCGCGGTCGCTGACCCTTCTGGGTCGCGAAGAGATGAAGGCACACGGGGCCGCCGTGGCGCTGAGACACGAAGACGAGCCGCTGTTACTGGCGATCAATGCGGCGATGGACGCATTGGAAGCCGACGGCACACTGGCCGCGCTGCACCGGAAATGGTTCGTGCAATCCACCGACTTATAGCAAAGATAACAAGAGTTTAACCAAGGGAGAACAACCATGAAAAAACTGATCCTGACCACCGCCGCACTGGCGTTGACTGCGGGTATGGCCTGGGCCGACACCGTGCGTATGGGCACCGAGGGTGCCTACCCCCCCTATAACTTCATCAACGATGCCGGTGAAGTGGACGGGTTCGAACGCGAACTTGGGGACGAGCTGTGCAAACGTGCCGGTCTGACCTGTGAATGGGTGACCAACAAATGGGATTCGATCATTCCCAACCTGGTGTCGGGCAACTATGACACCATCATCGCGGGCATGTCGATCACGGCGGAACGCGACGAAGTAATTGATTTCACGCAGAACTACACCCAGCCGGACCCCTCCGGCTACCTTGCGCTGGACGGGGCGACCCCGGATCTGGCCAAAGGTGTGATCGCGGCCCAGGCCAACACGATCCAGGCCAGCCACATCGCCGCCTCGGGGGCCACTCTGGTTGAATTCGCCACGCCTGACGAAACCATCGCCGCCGTGCGCAATGGCGAAGCGGATGCGGTTCTGGCCGACGACGCCTATCTGCGCCCGATCGCCGATGAAAACAGCGACCTGATGATGCTGGACAAAACCGAGCTTCTGGGCGGTGGTGTCGGCATGGGTGTACGCGAAAGCGACACCGAGTTGAAAGCCAAGTTCGACGCGGCCATCCAGTCGATGAAAGATGACGGTTCGCTGAACGCGCTGATCGCGAAATGGGAAATCGGCCCGGGTTTCTGAGCCCGCCGATGACCAAACGGAAAGAGAGGGCAGCTTTGCCCTCTCTGCAACAGGGACTTCCCGATGTTTTCCTACTGCACCGATCCGACCTCGCTTGAGGGGCTCACGTGGCTGTCCTGCTACCTGACCACGGGCAAGCACATGTCGATCTACACCTCGGTCGGCACCGTTTTGTTGCTGCTTGCCATCACCGCGCCCGCGGCGCTGGGGTTCGGGTTTCTGGGGGCCATGTCCGCACGGGCGCGTTTTGCGCCGCTTTCCTGGCTGGGGAAAGGCTATATCGCCATTGTGCGCGGGGTCCCGGATATTGCGTTCTTCCTGTTCTTTGTCATCGCGCTGGACCAGCTTTTTGAATGGGTCCGGCACAAGGTGAAATGCCCTGATTGGGATGCGCCCATTCGACAGGGCAACGATTTTGTGGTCTGTGATGCCGCCAAACTGCCGCTTGGGACTGCGGATCAATGGGTACATGAAGCCTATGGGTTCTTTCTGGCGGTGCTGACTTTTGCCATCGTGTTCGGTGCCTTTGCGGCCAATGTGCTGTTTGGGGCCATGCGCACCGTGCCCCGGGCACAACTTGAAACGGCAGAAAGCTATGGCATGACCCAACGCCAAACCTTCTGGCGCATTCTGGTGCCCCAGATGTGGGTTTATGCGCTGCCCGGCCTGTCCAACCTGTGGATGGTGCTGATCAAGGCCACGCCCCTGCTGTTTCTTCTGGGGGTCGAGGATATTGTCTATTGGGCGCGTGAACTGGGCGGATCAAAAACCGCGCGGTTTACCGACTATCCCCACGGCGACTGGCGCATGTGGTACTTCTTTGCGCTGCTGGTGTTTTACCTTGTCTTTACCCGGGTGTCCGAATTCTTTCTGGAGCGGCTGATGGCGCGGCTGTCCCATGGTCAGGCCACCGCCGCAGGCGAAGCCCAGAGAAAGGCCGCGACATGAGTTGTTGGCAAACGATTCAGGAGTACGGCCTGCGCTCGCTGGGCTATGGCGAACGGCTGTTGCCGCGCGAAGATTTCACCCTGTGCCAACAGTTCACGCTGATCGGCTCGGGCATGTTATGGAATATCTATTTCGGCGTATTGGCGCTGGTCGCCGGTTTTTTTCTGGCCAATGCCGTGGCGGTGGCGAAATCGGCGCGAAACCCATGGATCCGCAAACCGGCAGAGTGGTTCATTTTCGTCTTCCGCGGATCGCCCTTGTTCATACAGTTCTTCTTTGGCTATTTCCTGTTCCTGTCGCTGAAAGGGGTGTCGCCGTTCTTCACCCCCTTCACCTCGGCCTGGCTGGGGGCTTTGGTTGTGTTGTTCCTGAATACTGCCGCCTATTCGGGGGAAATCTTTTACGGGGCGCTGCGTTCGGTGCCCAAAGGGGATATCGAGGCCGCGGATGCCTATGGGTTTAGCGGGTGGAACCGATTCCGCAGGGTGATCTGGCCCACCTCCATGCGGCTGGCCTGGCCTGCCTATACGAACGAAGCGATTTTCCTGTTCCACGCCACTACGCTGGTGTTCTTTTCCGGCTTTCCGGCGTGGCAGCAACGGGGCGACGCGCTTTATTATGCAAGCTACTTCGCGGATAAAACGTTCAACCCGTTTGTGCCCTACCCGATCCTGGCCGGGTATTTCATCCTGCTGACATTGCTCATCATCGCCCTGTTTGGCCTGGTGAACCGGCGGCTGAACCGGCATTTGCCCGGGGACCGGCGCGCCAAACTGCGCATTCGCCCCCGTTTGATCCGCTGATCTGATCCCATTGCGTGGCTGCGCCACCCACGATATCTCGATCACCGTCCCGGGGGACGGCTCCTCGGGATTGGTGACTGTGGTGAGGTTTGAAAACAATTTAAGACTGGACTTTTCCTGCACAGGCTTCGATATTTGATCAAATTACACGAAAGCCGACCCAATGGACCTGACCAAATACCGCACGATCCGCGTTGCCTCTTGTGATCTGAACGGACAGTTACGAGGCAAACGCGTCCCCGCCTCTTACGCGGCCAAACTCGACAAGGGTGCGGTACGGATGCCCTATTCGGTTGCCAATGTCGATATTTTCGGGGCCGATATTGCCGACAGCCCGCTGGTGTTTGAAAGCGGAGATGCCGATGGGGTGTTGCGGCCCACGGAGCGGGGTGCTGTGCCCATGCCGTGGCTGCCCACCGATACCGCGCTTGTGCCCATGTGGCTGTATCATGACGACGGGACGCCCTTTGACGGCGATCCGCGCCATGCTCTGGCTTTGGTTCTGGACCGTTATGCCGCCCGGGGCTGGCGCGTGATGGCCGCCACCGAGATGGAGTTCCACCTAGTGGATGACAGCGGCGCGACCCTTGCCGCCCCCACAGATCCGGCCACCGGACGCAAGGTGACCGAACCCGCGGTTCTGTCGCTACATCACCTTGATACGTTCGACGGGTTTTTCACCGACCTTTACGAGGGCTGCGCGGCCATGGAGATTGATGCCCAGGCCGCGATTTCCGAGGCTGGGCTGGGCCAGTTCGAAATCAACCTCAACCATTGTAACGCGTTGCGCGCCGCCGATGATGCCGTGCTTTTCAAGGCGTTAGTCAAAGGGCTGGCGCGCCGCCACGGGATTGCAGCCACGTTCATGGCCAAACCCTTTGCCGAGGATGCGGGCAATGGGATGCATGTACATTTCTCGGTTCTGGACGCGTCGGGCAACAACGTGTTTGACGATGGCACGGAAACGGGAAGCGACACGCTACGCCATGCCGTTGCCGGGTGTCTTTCGGCCATGGCCGCTTCGACGCTGATCTTTGCGCCCCACGCCAACTCCTATGACCGGCTTGTGCCCGGCGCGCACGCGCCTACCGGGGTGGCCTGGGCCTATGACAACCGCACGTCGGCCCTGCGCATTCCCGGTGGTGCCCCTGCTGCGCGCCGGATCGAACATCGCGTTGCCGGGGGGGATATCAACCCCTATCTGATGCTGGCCGTGGTGCTGGGTGCGGCGCTGAACGGGATCGAAGACGCTCAGGACCCGCCCGCCCCGATTACAGGCAATGCCTATGATCTGGACCTGCCGCAGATTCCCTGCGACTGGGCCACCGCAATTGATCTGTTCGAAACCGACCCTGCAATCGCCCGCATCCTGCCCGCCGACCTGATCCGCAACCTGTGCTGTACCAAGCGGCAGGAACTGCGTGAAATGGCTGCGATTGCCCCGGAAGAGCATTGGAAAACCTATCTTGAAACGGTCTGATGCCCGCGTCAGAAAATTTTGATCAAATAACCCGCGATGAGGGCAGCATGAAAATCGGCATCCTGCAAACCGGCCACGCCCCGGATGAAATCCGCACCAGCCAGGGGGATTACAAGGACATGTTCCAACGGTTTCTCGCCGGGCATGGCTTTGATTTTGAAACCTTTGACGTGGTCGATGGGGTGTTTCCCACAGGCCCGGACGAAGCGGATGGCTGGCTTATCACCGGCTCCAAGCATGGGGTTTACGAAGATCACCCCTGGATTCCCCCGCTGGAAGAGCTGATCCGCGTGATCAAATCCAGCGGCAAACCGTTGATCGGGGTGTGTTTCGGACACCAGATCATTGCTCAGGCGCTTGGCGGCAAGGTTGAGAAATTCCAAGGTGGCTGGGCCGTCGGGCGGCAGGACTACGAGATTAACGGCGCGCCTATGGCGCTGAATGCCTGGCATCAGGATCAGGTGATCACGCTCCCCCCCGGTGCCCGCGTGATCGGGTCCAACGAGTTCTGCGCCAATGCCGCGCTGATCATCGACGACCATGTTCTGACGATTCAGCCCCATCCCGAATTTACCGCCGACGTGATCGAGGGGCTGATCATCCACCGTGGACGCGGCAATGTGCCCGATGCGCTTCTCACCCAGGCCACCCAAATGCTCAACACCCCCACCCAATCCGATCAGTTCGCCGAGCTGATGGTCGATTTTTTCAAGGACAGCGAACAATGACCAAAACGCCGAACACCGATTGGATCGCCACCCTGCCCGAGGCCGCGCGCGATTACCTTGATGGCAAACGGCTGGACGAAGTCGAATGTGTCATCGCCGACCTGCCCGGCATTGCCCGGGGCAAGGCGGTCCCGGCAAGCAAATTCGCGCGACAGGATTACTTCCACCTCCCCGACTCGATCTTTTACCAGACCATCACCGGCGGCTGGGGCGAAGCGGCCGGCGATGAAGGCTTTATCGAACGCGACATGATCCTGAAACCGGACATGGCCACCGCCTCGGCGGCCCCCTGGACCGGGGACTGGACCCTACAGGTGATCCACGACGCCTATGATCGCAACGAAACCCCCATCGAATACGCCCCCCGAAATGTGTTGAAACGGGTGGTCGACCTTTACCACGCGAAAGGCTGGGAACCGGTGGTGGCCCCGGAAATGGAATTCTTTCTCGTGGCGCGCAATCTTGATCCGGCCAAGAAAATCGAACCGATGATGGGGCGCTCGGGCCGTCCCGCGGCGGCGCGTCAGGCCTATTCCATGACGGCGGTGGACGAATTCGGCCCGGTGATCGACGATATCTATGACTTTGCCGAAGCACAGGGGTTCGAAATTGACGGCATTACCCAGGAAGGCGGCGCCGGACAGTTGGAAATCAACCTCGTTCATGGCGACCCGATCAGGTTGGCGGACGAGGTGTTCTATTTCAAACGCCTGATCCGCGAGGCCGCAATGCGCCATGACTGCTATGCCACCTTCATGGCCAAACCCATTGCCGACGAACCCGGATCGGCCATGCATATTCACCACTCGATCCTGGATAAAGAAACGGGTCAGAATATCTTTTCGGGGCCTCAGGGCGGAGAAACTGATGCGTTTTTCCACTTTATCGCCGGTCTGCAGAACCACATGCCTGCTGCCATTGCCGTGATCGCGCCTTATGTGAACTCCTATCGCCGCTATGTGAAGGACCACGCCGCGCCCATCAACCTGGCCTGGGGGCGGGACAACCGCACCACCGGGATTCGTGTTCCGATATCGGGACCCAATGCGCGCCGGGTTGAAAACCGGCTGGCGGGGATGGATTGCAACCCCTATCTGGGAATCGCGGCAAGCCTGGCCTGTGGCTATCTGGGCCTTGTGGAACAAACCCGCCCGGATGCGCAATTCAAGGGCGACGCCTATGATGGCGAAGAGGTTATTCCCCGCGAAATGGGCACCGCTCTGGACTTGTTCGATGCCTCCGAGGCCCTGCATGACGTGCTGGGGCCAGAGTTTGCCCGGGTCTGGTCAATCGTCAAACGCGCGGAATATGACGAGTTTTTGCAAGTCATCTCGCCCTGGGAACGTGAGCATCTTTTGCTGAACGTGTGACGCCTGTGAACCTTTTGTTTTCCAATGACAAACAGGGGCAACATGCCGCAAGCTGGTATGCGGCCACCGCGTCGGACGCGCCCGACCATGCGCCTTTGCGGGGGGATGTGTCGGCGGATGTCTGTATCATCGGCGCAGGCTTCACCGGCCTGTCGGCGGCGCTCCACCTTGCGCAGACCGGGCTGGACGTGGTGCTGCTTGACGCCCACCGCGTGGGCTTTGGCGCTTCGGGGCGCAATGGCGGGCAACTGGGCACGGGTCAGCGTCTGGAGCAGGACAACCTGGAACGGCTGGTCCCCGATGACGCGGCCAAACTCTGGGATCTGGCCGAAGACGCCAAGGCGCTGGTCAAATCCCTGATCTCCGAACATGACATCGACTGCCACCTGAAACCCGGTATTGCCCATGCCTGTTTTACGTCCCGTGAAACGCGCCACGAACACGCCTATGCGGACCACCTCGCCTCGCGCTATGGTTATGACAAGATCACACCGCTAGACCGTGATCAGATTCAGACGCTCTGCCCGTCGCCCAAATATGTCGGCGGCTCTCTGGATATGGGCGCGGCGCATCTGCATCCGCTGAACTTTGCCCTCGGGCTGGGCCGTGCCTGTGCCGCCGCCGGGGTACGTATCCACGAAAACACCCATGTCCATCATGTCAGGGAGCGCACCGGCACCATGGACCGCCACGAGGTCCGTACCGGCACGGGCAAAATCCGCGCGCGCCATGTGATCCTTGCCGCCAATGGCTATCTTGGCGGGCTCAACCGCAAGGTCGCCGCCCGGGTCATGCCGATCAACAATTTCATCGCCGCCACCGAACCGCTGGGAGACGACGTCGCGCGTGTCCTGACCCGCGACATCGCCGTGGCCGATACCAAATTTGTGGTCAATTATTTCAGACTCAGCCACGATAACCGCCTGCTCTTTGGCGGCGGGGAAAGCTATGGCTACCGCTTCCCAGATATTGACGCCACGGTGCGCAAACCCATGGCCGAAATCTTCCCCCATCTGCGGGACGTGACGTTCGACTACACCTGGGGCGGCACCCTGGCCATCACCATGCGCCGCCTGCCCTATCTTGCCCAACCCGCCCCCGGTATCCTTTCCGCCTCGGGCTATTCGGGCCACGGGGTTGGCACCGCGACCCATGCGGGCAAACTTATGGCGGACCTGATCGCGGGGGACGCCGGCGGGTTTGACACCCTGTCCCGGATCCCCGCACGCCCCTTCCCCGGCGGTCCCGCGCTGCGCACGCCCCTTCTGGCGCTTGCCATGACCTGGTATGCCACCCGTGACCGGTTAGGGATCTGATCCGACCTTTCCTCTTTCCCCGGATATGTCCGCCACGGCCTGCCCTCGTCCGGCTCTGGAATTCCCGCGCCCCATCGCCTATAGCGCCCCAATGACCGACGCACCCAAATCCAATCCCGCCACCAAATCCGCCGCCAGGCCCACGGCCAAGTCCCATGGCCGAAAATCCATCACGACCAGCTTCAAACCGCGCGAGCTGATGGACCCCAACCCGATGCTCCATGGCGTGTGGATGGCCCAGATCCTGACCCTGTTCCCCGACGCCTTTCCCGGCGTGCTGGGACAAAGCCTCACGGGCAAGGCCCTCAAGGACGGACTCTGGCAGATGGACACGGTGGACCTGCGTCCCTTTGGCATTGGCAAACACCGCAATGTCGATGACACCCCGGCGGGGGGCGGTGCCGGCATGGTGCTGCGCGCCGATGTGCTGGGCAAGGCTCTGGATCACGCTTTGTCAAAACACAAAACCCGCCGCCCTCTGATCTATCTCTCGCCGCGCGGCAAACGGTTTGATCAGGCGATGGCCCGTGACCTCGCCCGCGCCCCCGGCGTCACCATGCTCTGTGGCCGGTTCGAAGGCGTGGACCAACGGGTGCTGGATCACTATGACATCACCGAAGTCTCCCTTGGCGATTTTGTCATGACCGGCGGCGAACTGGCCGCACAGGCGATGATCGACGCCACCGTGCGCCTGCTCCCGGGCGTTTTGGGCAACATGGCCTCAACCGAGGAAGAAAGCTTCTCCAACGGCCTGCTGGAACACCCGCAATACACCCGCCCCGCCGACTGGCGCGGGCACACGATCCCCGACGTGCTGATGTCGGGCCACCACGGCGAAATCGCCAAATGGCGCCGGGCGCAATCCGAAGAGATCACCCGCCAGCGCCGCCCCGACCTCTGGACGGCCCATCAGACCCGCGAAACCGGCGAAGATTGACCACCAACCCCCTTGCCACACCGGCCCTCCCCCCCTATACCCCCCCCTGTCCACCCACTCACCCTGAGTCGTGTGGATCCGTTGCGTTATGGGCCGTGTGCTTTCCACGATCCTGCCCTGTGAAGCGGATGACCAAAAAATGACGAGCAATCTCCCGCGGGCGCATGACGGACCCGGTGAAGGCGCGGAGCTCTTGAGCGACACCAACTTTGCGGACCAAACCGCAAGCAACATGAAGGAGCGCATCAGATGGACCTGATCGCACAGCTCGAGGCGGAACAGATTGCCGCCCTGGGGAAAGACATCCCCGATTTCAAGGCCGGTGACACCATCCGCGTCGGCTACAAAGTGACCGAAGGCTCGCGCAGCCGTGTGCAGAACTACGAAGGTGTCTGCATCAGCCGCAAAAACGGCGAAGGCATTGCCGGTTCGTTCACCGTTCGCAAAATTTCTTTCGGTGAAGGCGTGGAACGTGTGTTCCCGCTGCATTCGACCAATATCGAATCCATCACCGTTGTGCGCCGTGGCCGTGTCCGCCGCGCCAAACTGTACTACCTGCGTTCGCGTCGCGGCAAATCCGCCCGTATCGCAGAAGTCGCCAACTACAAGCCCAAGTCGCCCAAAGCCGGCGCCGACGCATAAAGGACGGACCCATGAAAGCAGATATCCATCCCGATTATCACTTCATCGACGTCAAAATGACCGATGGGACCGTGATCAAGATGCGTTCGACCTGGGGCAAGGAAGGCGACACCATGGCGCTGGACATCGACCCGACCGTGCATCCGGCTTGGACCGGTGGCGGCACCCGCCTGATGGACGCTGGCGGTCGCGTATCGAAGTTCAAGAAAAAATACGAAGGTCTGGGTTTCTAAGACCTCACACAATCCGTTCTGGATTGTTAAAATTGCGTGTATCACGGAACATGCACGGGACAATGAAGCCGCCGCCCGGAACGCTCTTGGCGGCGGTTTTCTTTTGTTTTTCAATACAGTACCGCCCCAACGCTGTCTCCGATATCGTTTCCCCGCCCATGCGGCATTGCAGAAAACGCATGACGGGAATGCCCAAAACCCCCTAACCAAACTGCCAAGAACCCCCTATCTGCGCGTCAAGAGTTTTCAACATTCAGCCCGAAAAGTGACCGATATGACAAAAATCAACGCACTCGCGACCTTGGTAACCCGCGCGTTCACTGCAAAACCCCGTTGCAGTGACGGCCTTGTTGGCGTGGCTTTCTGTGATGCGACCGAAATTGACCTGCGCCGCGCCGGTGAAAACAGCGCCGAAATGCTGCACCATACCGTGATCGCCAACAGATACTCCTGATTACGGGCGGCTTTGAATCTGCGGTCTGCCTTTTTGGCGGGCGAGCCCTCTGATTTCGTGCCGTAACCGGACCGCACATAGCGGAAAAGAAAACCCTCGCTGTGAGTGCCACAGCGAGGGTTTTTGTTTTTTCGTTCTGCCAAAGACAACTCAGGCGTCAGCCCGCGCTTGCCCCTTCCTTGGCCGCATCCGCGTAGATCATCAACGGCTTGGCATCCGCCTGCGTGACGGCCTCTTCGTTGACCACCACCTCTTCGACACTGTCCATTCCCGGCAGTTCGAACATGGTGTCCAGCAGAATATCCTCAAGAATCGACCTCAGCCCCCGTGCGCCCGTCTTCCGCTCGATCGCGCGCTTTGCGATCGCCGACAGGGCGTCTTCGGTAAAGGTCAGCTTGGCATTTTCCAGTTCGAACAGACGCTGATACTGTTTAACCAGAGCGTTTTTCGGCTGGGTCAGAATGGTGATCAACGCATCTTCGTCCAGATCTTCCAGCGTCGCCAAAACCGGCAAACGGCCAACAAATTCCGGGATCAACCCGAATTTAAGAAGGTCTTCCGGCTCCAGATCCTGAAAAATCTCGCCCACACCGCGGTCATCATTGTCGCGCACATCGGCACCGAATCCCATGGCGCTGCCCTTGCCACGCTGGGCGATGATGCGATCCAGACCAGCAAAGGCCCCGCCACAGATGAACAGGATATTGGTGGTGTCCACCTGCAGAAACTCCTGCTGCGGATGCTTGCGCCCGCCTTGGGGCGGCACCGAGGCCACCGTGCCCTCCATCAGCTTCAGCAGCGCCTGTTGCACCCCTTCACCCGACACATCGCGGGTGATCGACGGGTTTTCCGACTTGCGGGTGATCTTGTCGACCTCATCGATATACACGATCCCGCGCTGCGCGCGTTCCACGTTGTATTCGCTAGCCTGCAACAGCTTCAGGATGATGTTCTCCACATCCTCCCCCACGTAACCGGCTTCGGTCAACGTGGTCGCATCGGCCATGGTAAAGGGCACATCCAGAATGCGCGCCAGAGTCTGCGCCAGCAACGTCTTGCCACAGCCCGTGGGACCGATCAGCAGAATGTTGGATTTCGCCAGCTCGATATCGCCGGATTTGGCCGCATGATTCAACCGTTTATAGTGGTTGTGCACGGCCACGGACAGAACCCGCTTGGCCATCGCCTGCCCGATGACATAATCATCCAGAACGTCGCAAATCTCTTGCGGCGCGGGCACACCCTCGCTGGATTTCAACCCGGAGCTTTTGGTCTCTTCGCGGATGATATCCATGCAAAGTTCAACACATTCATCACAGATGAACACGGTCGGCCCCGCGATCAGCTTACGCACCTCATGCTGGCTCTTGCCGCAAAAGCTGCAATAAAGCGTGTTCTTGCTATCTCCGCCAGAGTTGTTCGACATATCCGTCCTTTCAGGCCCTGTCTCACTCGATTTCCGGGCTGTTTGCGCCCGGGCCCCATCCCGTTGGCTACAGCTTAGGACAAGCCCCGACCGGCCACAATGTCAAAAACGCACGGATCCGACCGGGATCCGCGCGGATGCTTATTCGTCGTCGCCCTTCGCGCGGCTTTCCACGATCTCGTCAATCAGACCCCAATCCTTGGCCTCTTGCGGGCTCATGAAATTGTCGCGCTCCAACGCTTCGACCACGGCCTTCATCTTCTGCCCGGTATGCTTGACATAAATCTCGTTCAACCGATCTTTGAGCTTCTGTGTCTCCTGGGCGTGAATCATTATATCCGTCGCCTGGCCCTGATAGCCACCGCTGGGCTGGTGCACCATGACGCGGCTGTTGGGCAGGCTGAACCGCATCCCCGGCTCACCGGCCGTCAACAGCAACGACCCCATCGATGCCGCCTGGCCGATCACCAGGGTGGACACCTTGGGCTTGATATACTGCATCGTGTCATAGATCGACAGACCCGAGGTGACGACGCCGCCGGGGCTGTTGATATACACGCTGATTTCCTTGGACGGGTTCTCCGCCTCAAGATGCAAAAGCTGGGCTACGATCAGACTGCTCATCCCGTCATGCACGGGACCGGACACGAAAATGATCCGCTCCTTCAAAAGCCGCGAAAAAATATCATACGCGCGTTCGCCCCGGCTGGTCTGTTCCACCACCATGGGCACAAGCGTGTTCATGTATACGTCCAATGGGTCTTTCATCTCGGTCCTGCCTGCTGCTGCTGTTCTCGATCAATAACGATCAGTTCCTAACGGAGTCTTAGTCATGCGCCCGAGGCGCTGCAAGAGCAGGAGAAAAAAACATGGTTAAAGCGTTTCCACATGACGTTGACCCAGCGTGATGTGGAAACGCTTTAACACCTGCGCCACCTCCCATGCGGATGCACCAGCGGGGTGGGTGGGCGGGAGCTGGTGCATCCGCATGGATCCCCACCCCACGAAAAAAGGGCGGCGCACGCGGCACCGCCCTCCCAAAATCACGCCAGGCAAACCTTACCCGAACATGTCGCTGGTGATGCCGGAATACCAGCCCACCGATTCCTCGTAGGTCGCCTTGCGCAACGCCGCATCCTCGCCGGTTTTCGAAATAAACCCGTCCACCTTGGCGATCTTTTCGTCATTGGCGGCATAGGTCGCGCCCACCTTGACCCCGTCATCGGTGTCGATCAACGACCAGCAGGTGTTCGAGAACTTGGCCGGGAAAACCTTGGACCCGGTCAGCGCGCCGCGCACGGCCATGGCTGCAACCTTGGCCTGACTGTTGGCCGAGAAACCGGACTTGGGCATATCCCCCTGTGCACAGGCATCGCCCAGCACGTGGATATTCTCGTCAATCCGGCTCTGCATCGTATGGCCGGACACCGGTGCCCAGTTCCCTTCGGTCACGCCCGCCATTTCACAGATCCTGCCCGCCTTCATCGCCGGGATCACGTTACAGACGTCGACCCTGGTCACTTCGCCGTCAATACTCACGGTCATCTCGTCCGCGTTCACCTGGACATCGCCGCCGCCAAATTCCGGGCCAATCCAGTCGATCATGCCGTCGTAATGGTTTGCCCAGCCTTCCTGGAACAGCGCCATTTTCGAGAATTTTGACTTGGGGTCGGCGATGATGATCTTTGCCGTCGGGTTCATCTTTTTCAGAAGATGCGCGACCATCGAAATCCGCTCATAGGGTCCGGGAGGGCAACGGAACGGGTTGGGCGGCGCGACCATGGCATAGGTCCCACCCTCGGGCATCGCTTCGATCTGGGCCTTGAGCAGCTCGGTCTGAGACCCGGCCTTATAGGCATGGGGCATCTTGTTCTGCTTGGTCACATCCCAACCGGGCACGGCACCGTCCACGAAATCAATCCCGGGCGACAGGACAAGACGGTCATAAGGCAGCACCGCCCCACCGGCCAGGGTCACGGTCTTCTTGTCACGATCAATACCAATGGCCCAGTCATGGACCACGTTCACACCCTGCCGGGCCAGGCTGCCATAGGAATGGCCGATGCTCGACAACTCGCGAAAGCCCCCGATATAGAGGTTCGAGAAGAAGCAGGTGTAATACATGCGACTGGGTTCAACCAGAGTGACGTCGATTTCGCCTTTGCTGTCCTTGGCGATATAGCGCGCCGCCGTGGCCCCCCCGGCCCCGCCGCCAATGACCACCACCCTGGCCTTGCCATGGTTTCCCGCCCGCACATGTGGCGCGGACAATGCGGCCGTTGCGGCCACGCCGGTTCCGATAAAGGCGCGTCTGTTCAGTTTCATGTCAATAGTCCTCCCTTTGACATATGTCGTTGTTTTTATGTATAAAAATCACTCTATCTTGCCGAAATACGCGGCGAGCGCAGCGATCTCTTCGTCGCTCAACCGTCCGGCCATCATCTGCATCACCGGATGGGGGCGAATCTTGCGTTTATAGGCGTGCATTGCAATCACGAAATCATCCTCGGGCCAGCTGATAATCGCCGGAATGCCATCGTAATCCCCGTCGATCTGGTGACAGGTTGTGCATTCGCTGGACAGGTATTCACCATAATCCGTATCGCCGACAATATCCAGAACCGATGCGTCCAGCACCACCTCAGGTGCCCGCGCGGTCGGGGCCGCCTCGGGGATGTCCGACGGATTGTCCGAAAAACGGCGCAGATAGGCGATAACGTTGTCCCGCTCGCTTTTCGTCGCCAGCCCGTCAAAGGACATGCGCGTATCGCTCACCAATGCCTTGGGGTTCTCGATATAGGCGTCCAGCATTTTCAGGTCCCAGACCAGCCCGTTCCTGCCTTCGCGCTCCAACCCCTTGGAATAATTGTACCCCTTGATCGACCCGGCCACCCGGCCAAAAATGCCGTTCAGATGGGGTCCAATTCCGTTCTCGGCCCCTTTGCCGATTTCGTGACAGCCAAAGCAGAAGTCGAACACTTCCTCGCCGGCCACCGCGTCGCCAATCGTTTGGGCGTTGTCTTCGGCCCAAACCGCACCGGCCATCGCCAGCGTCATTACAGCTACCCTGATCGGCTTCCCTATCATCCGGTACTCTCTCCCGTTCGCGTCTTTCTCTGAAATATCCCGCCCCTGCCCCGCCATCACTGGCGGTGTCTGTGCGTGCTTGCCCCCTGCCACTACTCCGGGCAAGGAAAACGGGGCGGTTTTCCAACCGCCCCGCACTCAGACTTACTGCGATACCGATTTCAGGTATTCGGTCACCGCTGCAATATCCTTGTCCTTCTTCAACCCGGCAAAGGACATCTTGGTCTTCTTGATAAAGGCTTTGGGTTTTTTCAGGAACGTGGCCACGTTGGCTTCGTCCCAAACCATACCCTCTTCGGCCATCGCCTTGATGGCCTTGGAGTATTTGAACCCCTCAACGCTGGCGAAGCTGGCACCGACAATGCCGGTCAGGATCGGACCGGTCTTGTTTTTGGCGCCTTCACCGACCTGGTGACAGGCCTTGCACTTTTTAAAAACCTTTTCACCCTTCTTGACCAGTTCAGGGTCAAGAGCGGCCACAACCGGGGCCGCTTCGGCTTCGACAGGCGCTGCCGCCTCCTCGGTGGCCGCCGGGGCCGCCTCTTTGGTCGCAGCCGGAGCTGCCGATGCCTCCTTCAATGCCGCAGCCGAGGCGCTCTCGGCCTCGACGCCCGCGTTGGGATCGCCGGGGAAGACCACGTTCCTGGTGATCTTGGCCTTGCCTTCCAGACAGCCTTCCATACAGGGTTCGCGAATGAAATGCGCTTCGGTTGTGGCGCGGTCATCCACGATGAACCCGTCCGCATTGGGCATCACCACATCCAGAAAGGTTTCCCGCGACAGTTCGAAATCATCTTCGATGATGTCGTTGGAATAAAGGATATAGGCGGTGATCGCGTAGGTGTCGCTGTCCGACATGGTCTGCGCGGCACCAAACGGCATCGACCGGCGTACATAATCAAAGGTGGTGGACAGGTACGGCCAGTAGGACCCGACCGTCTTCAACGGATCCTCATCCGCCAGCGTGCCTTCCCCCCCAGCCAGCTTGGGCCAGTTGCCCGATCCTTCGGCGAAATCGCCGTGGCAGACCGCGCAATGTTCGGCAAAGATCTCTTCACCATCAATCGCGTTACCCGACCCGTCGGGCAAACCGGTGCCATCGGGAAGAACATCCTTGTCCCAGGCCGCAACCTCATCGGGCGTCGCCGCGCGGCCAAGGCCGAATTTCTCGGCATAAACCGGCGCTGCCAGGCTTGCCGCAATTGCGGTGGCTGTGGTCAGCTTAAGAAATTTCGACATTGTTCGCCTCTCCGTTGGCATTGATCCACCAAGTCTGGATACAGTTGTTGTGATAGATCGAATTCTCGCCCCGCACCGCGCGCAATTCTTCCTTGGTGGGCTGCACATATCCGGTTTCATCCATGGCGCGCGCCTGAAGATACCATTCTTCGCCGTCCCACGTGGTGTCGAGATAGAACCGGGTCAGCGCCTTGTCCTTGCCCTCTTCCGCAAGACGGGCGGTTTCCCAGGTGCGGCCACCGTCCTTGGACACGTCCACACGGGTGATCCTGCCATGGCCCGACCACGCCAGACCGGTGATGACCAGCGGCCCCTTGCCGTGTTTGATCGGCATCTGCGGGCTGGGGCTGGTGATGACCGATTTCGCGTCCATCGCCCAGGTCCATTTGCGGCTGATGCCATTGGCCAGGGTGTCGGTGTATTTGCTGGTTTCCTCGCGGCTTTCCACTGCGGCGTGGGTCACTTCGATGCGGCGCAGCCACTTGATCCACATGTTGCCTTCCCAACCGGGCACGACAAGACGCACGGGGTATCCATGTTCCTTGCGCAGCGCCTCGCCATTGGCCTTGAACGCCACCAGAACATCGTCCAGCGCCTTTTCCATGGGGATCGAACGACCATTGGACGACGCGTCCGCGCCTTCCACGTAAACCCACTTGTCCCTCAGATCACCCGCAGCGCCCAATCCGGCCTCTTCCAACAGGGTGCGCAGGCTGACGCCCGTATATTCCATGTTGTGGATCATGCCGTGGGTGTATTGCGCACCGTTCAACTGCGCCCCGGCCCATTCCATGCCGGTATTGGCGGCACATTCACAGAAATTCACCTGCTGGGTGCGCGGGAACCGCTCAAGATCTTCGTAGGTGAACACCAAAGGCGTATCCACCAACCCGTTGATCATCAGCCGGTAATCTTCCTTCTTCAACTCGATCGCGCCGGAATGGTGGCGTTCAAACGCACATCCCTGGGGCGTGATGGTGCCGTCCAGCGCATGGATCGGCGTGAAGTTGATCGAACTGATCGTGTCCGCAGTCAGCCATTCGACATTGCGCCGCACCACGTCCTTTTCAAATTCGATGGGCAGCCCGTAAGGCGTGGCATCCACGCCCTCTCCGGTTTCACTGGCCCAGGGTTGCACTTCGGTGATCAGCGGATCACCGGCCGCATGCGCAGCGCCGGCCCCTGCAAACGTGCCGCCGACAGCCGCCGCACCTTTCAGAAACGCACGGCGCGAGGGCGCATCGCCCTTTTCGCTGGTGGTCATTGAATTATTGCCTCCTCATTCGTGTACAAATTCGTCGTATTGAATCTGTGTACGGTTGAAAACCGTCATATTCACGATAGCGAATAATTCTATGTCTGTCCATGCGCCCCACGGCATACAATCCGGGGTTTTTCTAATTCGAATCATAAGATTACGTGAATTTGCGACACATCATTAAAGTGTTTCCGCATGACGTTGCCTCAGCGTGATGTGGAAACGCTGCGCAACACAGCAGGGATGTGGGCGTTTCCAGCTCTTGCTGTGATCCAACAAGAACTGGAAACGCTTTAAGATTATGTTGCAATCCCTGCTGATACGCGCAGCTTATTTGCGCTACCTGCCCCGCAACCACCCCCATGCCGCGCACCAAAGCGTTCGACCTTTAATCTGAGACAGGGAAAAGGGCGAAGGCAGCGCGACATTTACGTGTTTCGCATGTCCTGCCAACACCCCGTGAGTCAGGGGTTTGGCAGGACGCTTCAGTTAACCCTTATTTGTCTTGGCATTTGTCTTGGCCTTGACTTGTCGGGGTTCAAGCGTGAAAATTCCGTTAACGAGCACAGCAAAAAAACACTGCGGAAAACCGACTTTAATACGGGCACATATCCTCATGGGACAAACCAAGACCGGCCAGGCCAGCGACACACCGTTTTCAAGACAACCCAAAACGTCCTTCTGGCGCACGGGCGTGGCCGAGCCGGGGGTGTACCGGTATGAAGGCCTGTTCAAGTCCTCCTATGAACTCCCGAAAAACGCACGGTTTTCCACCTATGGGTCGTGTTTCGCACAGCATATCAGCCGCGCCCTGCAGGCGCGCGGGCAGCCTTGGGTCGATGCGGAACCTGCGCCCTCAAACCTGTCCGATAACCTCGCGCGGCGGTTCAATTACGGGATCTATTCGGCACGCACGGCCAACATCTATACCGCGCGGGCTTTGGAATACTGGGTGTCGCTGGCCAGATCACCCGAGCTGACCGAAAAGGTTGAACTGTGGGAAAATGACGGGCGCTGGCGGGACAGTCTGCGGCCCATGATCGAACCGGACGGGTTTGACGATGCCGACGAATGCCGCGCCATGCTGCGCGGCACGGTGCAGGCCTTCCGCCGCTCGATCACCGAAACCGAGGTTTTCGTCTTTACCATGGGCCTGACCGAAGGCTTCGAGAATGCCGACACCGGCCAACCCTATGCCATGTGCCCGGGTACGCTGGCGGGCAGCTATGACAGCGAACAGCACCTGTTTCGCAACTATACCTATCCGCAAATCATGTCGGCCATGAAACGCGCGATTGCCGGAATGCGGGCGCTGAACCCCGGGCTCAGGTTCATCCTGACCGTGTCGCCCGTGCCGCTGACCGCCACGGCAGGCGACGATCACGTGTTGGTCGCCACCACCTATTCCAAATCGGTGCTGCGCGCCGTGGCCGGGGATCTCGCGGCCGAAGACGCAGGGATCGACTATTTCCCCTCCTATGAAATCATCGCCTCCCCGCCGACACGCGGCCAGTTCTTTGAACCCAACATGCGCAGCGTGTCGCCCTATGGTGTGGCGCTGGTCATGGAACATTTCTTTGCCGGGCTGAACCTGGCGGGCAAAAAACTCAAACACGGCCCCGACAAGGCGGCCAAGGCCCGCCGCGCCGCTCTGCGGGCCGAGGAAAAGGCCCATGATCTGGCCTGTGAAGAACAGGTGCTGGAGGCGCAGAATGCCCATTGATAACGGACCGAACACTCAACTGCTGATCGTTGGCGACAGTCATACCCGTGCGTTACAGGCAGGCTGTGACGAGAAAGGCATACGAAACCAGACGCTGACCCTGTCCGGCACGGCATGGTTCGAGGCAGATGTGCAATACCATGACGACAGCGGGCTCTGCTCCAGCCGCCGCAAATGGGTGGCTGAAGCCGCCGAAAAGATGGGTGCTAGGGTCGGCCACAAGAACCCGTTCAAGGCCGGATTGCCCGTGCTGATCAGCTGTATGAACCTCGGACGGATGCTGGCCGCCTATCGCTGGCGCGGGCATCAATACGTGGACGACATGACAGACCCCAGGACAGAACTGCCACTAAGCCGCGGCATGATGGCGGCATATGTGGAAGAACAGGTGGCGCGCCCCTTGGCGCTGATCCGCGAACTCAAGACGAAGGGAACATCGCTCAGCGTGGTGGCCCCGCCCAACTTCACCGGACAGAAACAGGCGATTTTTGCCACCAATGCCTTTGCCCGCGCTGTTCGCGCGCTGGATGTGCCATGCTTTAACCCGTGGGACCACCTGCCAAAGGGCGCAACCATGCTCCCGAAAGAGCACGCCCACCGCGATGGGAGCCATGGCAACGAAGTCTATGGCCGCTGGGTGATCGACCACCTTGTCGACAGCGGCGCGGTAAAGCTGCGTGCCCCCGCCTGATCCGGGTGCCCAAACGATTTTTACGTAAAAATCGTGTCCCGCCAAACACGAAACGGCCCGCGCTCTCCACGCGGGCCGTCATCAACCTTGATCGGGAGCACTCAGCCGCCCACAACATCCACGCTGGTATTCGGCTCCAGCACGATGGTGCCCTGTTTGCGAATATGGCTTTCCACCACATCCCATATCTGTGGCCCTTCCGTACCTTCGTTGACGCTCGCCCATCCTGCGACCTGATAGGTTTTGGCCGGATCAATCTTTTCGCCGGTCTTGAGCAGGGTCATCTCTGAAATCCGCTCGCCCTGCGGCTTGGTCACGTCGATGCGATAGCCCATGCCACCGATCCGCACCATGTCCCCGCCCTGCTGGTAATAGGGGTCCGGATTGAACAGGTTATCGGCCACGTCTTCAAGGATCACGTGAATGAACTCGCCCGTCATCTCGGTGCGATAGGCCTCGCCATAGCTCATCGACGTCACGTTCCAGATATCTTCGCGGGTGATCTCCTGCCCGGGCAGGATGCTTGGCCCCCACCGCACGCCGGGCGACATGGCGATATCCGCCTCCCGCTCGCTCAGCAGCGCGTCACAGATCAGGTCATCCCACGACCCGTTGAAATTGCCACGACGATAGAGCAGCGTATCGGTTTTGCCGATCACTTCCCTAAGCTGGTCCGCATAGGGCGCGCGCTGCTCATCGATCAGCCTGGTGATCACCGGATCGGGGGCGATCACGTCGCTGAAAATCGGGATCAGCTTGTGCTTGATGCCCATCATCTTGCCGTCACGAATATCCAGATCAACCCGGCTCAGGAATTTGCCATTCGACCCTGATGCGATGATATAGGTCTGCTCCACCTGCACCGGTTCGGGCAGCGCGTCATGGGTGTGGCCCGACAGGATCACGTCGATGCCCCTGACCCGGCTGGCCATCTTCTTGTCCACGTCAAACCCGTTATGGGACAGGACAACAACGCATTCCGCCCCTTCACTGCGCGCCTGATCCACCATCTCCTGCATATGCCGGTCGCGGATCCCGAACGAATATTCCGGGAACATCCAGCGCGGGTTGGCGATAGGCATATAGGGGAAGGCCTGACCGATCACCGCCACCTTGACCCCGCCACGTTCAAAGAATTTGTAGGGCTTGAACAGCTCGGCAGGCTCGTCCCATTCGGCGTCAAAGATGTTCTGACCCAGCGCGGCAAAGGGCAGGTTTTCCACCAACTCGTTCACCCGCCCGGATCCCAGCGTGAATTCCCAGTGGAACGTCATCGCATCCGGCTTCAGCGCGTCCATCACGTTGACCACATCCTGACCTTCGGTCTGGTAACAGGTGTAAGACCCGTGCCAGGTGTCGCCGCCATCCAGCAAAAGCGCATCGGGGCGATCGGCCCGGATCGAATTGATCACGGTGGACACGCGGTCCAACCCGCCAACCCGGCCATAGGCCCTGGCGAGCGAGGAAAAGTCGTTATAAGTCAAGGCATAAGCCGAAGGTGATCCGTCTTCGATCCCATACGCCTTGCGGAAATCCGCGCCGGTGATATGGGGCATCTGGCCATTCGCCGCGCCGATCCCAAGGTTCACCTCGGGCTCACGGAAAAAGATCGGCACCATCTGGGCATGGATGTCGGTGATATGCATCAGCGTGACATTGCCGAACGTGTCAAATTCCAGCAACTGATCCTGGGTCAGCGCCTGCTGCGCGGCCAAACGGGCCCAGTTGCCAAAACCGCTGGCCCCCACCATGGCGGATGCGGCCATCGAGACCTGCAGAAAATCGCGACGTGAAATCATGGGGAGAAGCCTTTCTTCTTGACGGGATCGCGCAAATCACATGCACGGTTGTGAATTTGTTTTAACATAAAAAGGCCCGCAACGCATCGCGCGCGCGGGCCAATCTGATGGATCAGTTACGTACCGACGGTGCTTCCACCGACAGCCCGTTGCCACGGCTGGCCACATACAGTTCCAGAGCCTGGAATTCGGCGCTGCCGGGCTTGTAGGTTTCCGCGCGCGTATCACGCACACAGCCTTTGAACCGGCCATGGGCCGAGGTCAGCTTGGCGTTCTTCAAACGGTAAACCGGGAAACCGTTGATCTGACCTTGCGAAAGATGGTCCGACCGGATGTGGTTGCCGTAATTGTCCTCGTGACAACTGGCACAGCTCAGGTCAAGCTGCCCCGTGCGGGTGTAATACAGTTCTTTGCCCTTCGCATACATCTCGGCGGCAGGGCCGTCGACGGCCACATTCACCGGCATCCCACGCGAATAGGTGCTGATCAACGCCTCCATCCGGGCCATACCCGCGCCGGCATATTTCAAAGGCTCAGCCCCCATCGCTTCGGTGCGGCAATGGTTGATCTGCTGGCCCAGCGAATGCACGGTCTTGGTGTTCTCGTTATATTTCGGATACACCGCACGCACGCCGACCATCGACTCTTCCGGGTCGTCGCCGTGGCAACTGGCACAGCTCTTGTTCTTGGTGCCTTCCACCTTGACCCAGTCGTCCAGAGCCTGTTCCACGAACAACATGCCCGGATTGTCGAAATCATCCGCCTGAAGCGACTGGGTTTCGTCCGAGCGGAAGTGCCAGCCCGAAATCGCCTGGTCCAGCGCCCCATCCAGATGGGCCGCGGCCGGGGCCTTGGTTACCATAAGAACCTCGTCATTCAGAACCAGACTATCATCATCCGCATCCGCAAACGCCACCCCAGGCAGCGCCAGAGACAGTGCAGCAACCGCTGTCATCGCCTTGAACTTCATGTATTTCCTCCCTTTATCGGTGGCCTTGCCCTTCTTTGCGGGGCAAGGCTTGCCTTTATAGGTACAAGGCGGCGATTAGCCGACTTTCACCGCTTTCGTGGTGTCATAGACTGACCCGTCATCGTCATACCAGGTGAATTTGAACTCACCGGCTTCGGGCACAACCGCTTCAAACTCGAAATACGGGTTGGTCGAAATCGATGGCTCCATGGCCACTTCCATGACCAGCTTGCCGTTGAATTCACAGGTAAACCGGTTGATGATCGAGCGCGGGATCAGGTTGCCCTCTTTATCCTTGCGCTGACCCGATTCCATCTTGTGGCTGATCAGGGTCTTGAGCGTGACGGTTTCGCCAGCCGCTGCCTTTTTTGGCACCTTGACGCGGGGTTTTACACCTTTTGCCATGTCTTCAATCTCCTCTAACTTAGCCGCCGCAGCCGCCGATGGTGACTTTCACAGCCTGAGACGCCTTGGCAAAGCTGCCATCGGCCATCTTGGCAATCGCGACAACGTCCTGCGTACCCGCCAGACGGATCCGGGTGCTTGCCGACTGTGAACCGGCCAGTTCGCCAAACTTGAACGTGGCCACGCCCGGGGTCGGGTTGCCCATGGCCAGCAGCATGACCGCCGTGGCACCGGGGGCATCAACCGATACCGGAACGGTGTTGCCGTTTTCGGCGATTTCCGGCGCGGTCAGGGTGACACCACCCTCGCCCACTTCGGCACCACCGGTGAAAGCATTAATCAGGTCGTCCGACGCCGCATTGACGTGCATCGGCAGGACCGTGAGAGCAACAGCACCGGCACCCAGGGCCAGTGTATCGCGACGTGAGAATTCCATGTTTCTCTCCTCAGGTTTCGTTGTTTCGTTTCGCGCCTGCCCCGATCACTCTTTCAGAGTGGCGAGAAAAGCGACAACATCTTCGATCTGCTGGGCCGTCAGAAGCGGCGCAAACGTGTCATCCGCCGCCTTGCCGGTATAGCCCTTGCCCGGACGGGTGAACCCGTCCACCTTGTAATAGGCTGGCATCACCGTGCCTTCGAACGTCTGCTTGGAATCGGTCAGGATGCCGCGAATCTCCGCAACGCTCCACCGATCGCCAACACCGTCCAGCTCGGGCCCGACATTGCCGGGAAACGGCACGTCAGGCAGCGCGCCAATCTTGTGGCACGCCACGCAATTGCCAAGCTTCTTGGAGGCATAAACCTCCTTGCCTGCTTCCACGTTTCCTGCCGCACCAGACAACGACGCCTCAACCGCGCCCTCGTTAAACACCACCTCCGCCGGGGACACGCTCCCGGCAAAAGCTGCGCTTGCCGACAACATGGCCGCACATGTCAATGTTGTGAACTTCATAATTCCTCCCTTGGCTTCCTGTTCTTGTGGTTAGGTAGCTCTGGCACCCTGTTTACGCTGGCACACAATGCGAACGCAACATTAAATTCAAAGGAATGAATTTAGCAGACGCAAGATTATTTCCCGAAAAAACGCGCCCCCGACAGATAGTTTGCCGACAGAAAGTTCGTCACAGGGCGGCACATGTCGTGATCAAATGCCCCCGCCGCCGCCCTGATCCCGCAGACGCCTTATGGCGCTCCACCACAGAGACCCTCAGTGACGCTTTGAGCAGGGGTTTCGGGCAAATTATCCGGGCAAACCAGGCCCCTCCCCGACGCCCTTGCCCTCGCTCTTGCGTCCAACCTAAAGCGTTTCCACATCATGCTGAGTCAACGTAATGCGGAAACGCTTTATCCCAGCCCGCCAAATCCCGGGATCCATTCGATCATCGCATTTGAAATCACATTCACGCTGTCGGTTGCGATCAATATCGCAAACAGGATCAACATCGCGCCCATCACCCGCTCCATATGGCCCAAATATCTGCGGTTGCGCCCGATCCACCCCAGAAAGGGCCGCGCGAAAAACGCCGCCACCACAAAAGGTGCGGTCATGCCGATGCCAAAAACCGCCAACAGCGCGACCCCGTGGCTCAGCGCGCCCATGCCGCTGGCAATCATCAGGATCGTGGCCAGAATCGGCCCCACACAGGCGGTCCAGCCAAACCCAAAGGCCAGCCCCATGACATAGGCCCCGAACACGGTGGAGGGGTCCGATTTGCTCTCCATCCGCGCCTCGCGCATCAGGAAACCGATACGGATCAACCCAAGGAAATGCAGGCCAAAGATGAAAATCACCGCCGCCGCCACATAGGCCAGCCGGTCTTTCCATTCCGCAAAGGCCTGCCCCAGCGCGGTGGCCCCCAACCCCATGAGCATGAAGATCGTGGTGACCCCAAGCGCGAACATCATGGCCGAAATGACCAGCCGGCGCTGTGCCCCCGGCGCAATCTCGCCCTCCCCGCGCAGTTCGGCCATGCTGATCCCAGCCATGTAACACAGGTAAAACGGCACCATGGGCAGGATACAGGGCGTGAAAAACGCCCCCAGCCCGGCCATCAACGCCCCAAGGTAACTGACATCCAGCACCACAGCGGTCCCCTTGATAAATTCACATATTCAGATTACGGAGAGCGTGACACATTGGTCAACCAGGGTCTCCCATGTTTCTGCGCTCTTTCGCCGCTGCGATACTGCTTGCCACCTCTTCCCAGGCGGCAGAGCTGGTGATGGTCGAAGAACAGGGCTGTTACCACTGCCTGCAATGGAAAAAAGAGATTGGCGATATCTACCCCAAATCCTCCGAAGGGGCCTATGCGCCCCTGCGGATGGTGGATATCGACAACGGCCCGCCCGAGGGCGTGACCTTTGCCCGCAAGGTGCTTTATACCCCGACCTTCATCCTGATCGAAAATGGTCAGGAGCTGGGCCGGATCGAAGGCTATCCGGGCGAAGACTTCTTCTGGGGCCTGCTGGACATGATGCTACGGGACAAAACCGATTACGACACAGACAAAACCGGCTGACGCTGTGGCGTCAAGGGGGGGTGCGCCCCCGCAAACCCTGTTGATCGACGGGGCCAAAGCACATAAAAACCCTGTAAAACAGGGATTGCCGTGCCCCGCACCACATCCGCACCCGGCGCAGAAGGCGCAACAGGCACAGACCCCAGGGGGGGGGCGGCAATGACAGAAGAGCCGGGGGCAACGCGCCCGGCAACAACCTGAGAGTCAGGGGAATACGACAATGGGACTGCCCGTTTTTGACACGGATCTGAGTGACGAGGAACTGGACCGCTTCGTGGCCAATGCCACCACTGCCTCCAATTTCCTGAAAACCGTCAGCCACGAAGGGCGGCTGATGATCCTCTGCCACCTTGTGAGCGGTGAAAAATCCGTCACCGAACTGGAAGAGCTGCTTGCGGCCCGTCAGGCAGCGGTCAGCCAACAGCTTTCGCGCCTGCGGCTCGAAGGACTGGTCATTCCCCGACGCGACGGCAAGGCGATATATTATCGTTTGGCGGATAACCGCCCCAGGCGTATACTTGAACTGGTCTACGAACTGTTCTGCGAAGACGGCGAAAGCTGACCCTCCGGCCCCGGCGCTCCGCGTCCCGGCACGGGAGGCAAGCGAAAGGAGGGGGAAAGACCATGCTGGACACGATCGGAGAAACCGGGGTTGTCGTGCTTGTGGGCCTGCTGGGCGGCATCGTCCTTGGGCTGGCGGCGCGGTTGGGCCGGTTCTGCACCATGGGCGCGATCGAAGACCTGCTCTATGGCGGTTCGGATGTGCGTATGCGGATGTGGGGGCTGGCCATCGGCGTGGCCGTGACCGGCAGCTTTTCCCTCATGGCGCTCGGGCTGCTGGAACCTGCCGGGTCCTACTATCTTTCGATCCGCTGGATGCCGGTGGCCTCGATCTTCGGCGGGCTGGTCTTTGGCTATGGCATGTCGCTGGCCGGAAATTGCGGCTATGGCGCGATTGCACGGCTGGGCGGTGGCGATTTCCGTGCCTTTGTCATCGTTCTGGTGATGGGGGTGTCGGCCTATGTCGTGCTGTCTGGGCCTCTTGCCCCTTTGCGCAACTGGATGTTTGCGCAGGTGGATGTGACAAGCGCGGAAATACCGCCGGGCATCGCTCATACTCTGGCCGGACCGCTGGGGGTATCTCCGGCGAGCCTTGGCATTGCCCTTGGCGTTCTGATCATGCTGGGGGCCGCGTCCTCGCGCGCGCTTTGGGAAAAACCGCATATGCCCTTCTGGGCCGTCATGGTGGGGCTGGCCATTGTGTCGGGCTGGGGCGGAACGCAATACGTGGCCACCCACGGGTTTGACGCGGTACAGATCGTGTCCCATTCCTTTTCCGCCCCGGTGGGCGAAACCCTGCTCTATGCCATGACCGCCTCGGTCCGGGCACCCTCCTTTGCCGTAGGGTCCATCGTCGGCGTGGTGCTGGGGGCCTTTATCGGCTCGCTGATCAAAGGGCATTTCCGCTGGGAAGCCTGTGAAGACCCGCGCGAATTGCGCCGTCAGATCACCGGCGCGGTACTGATGGGCATGGGCGCGACACTGGCGTTGGGCTGCACGGTGGGCCAAGGCATCACCGCCTTTTCGGTCCTCGCCTGGTCCGCACCTGTCACCTTCCTCTCCATCCTGGCCGGTGCCGCCTTTGGCCTGCGCCAGTTGATCGAAGGGTTTCAACCGGCCGAATAAGCGTGGAGCTGTTCGAAGTAACCCAAGGGTTGCGCCTGCCGAGGGGGCGCGCCCAAAACCCCCCTGCCCCTCAAACCACCTCGAAATCCCGCTCGGCCAATACCCGGCCATTGACCTGAATACCGATCCGGTGCGGCCCCGGAACCACCTTCACCGTGGTGGCCTGTCTGGGAACCCGATAGGCCTTGGTCATCTTCAACACCCTGCCCGGTTGCACCACCCCGGTTTTCAACTTCTTGACCCTGGGCACCATCTCGCCTCCGCCCCGATTTCTGCCCCGGTAGTAGTGGATCACATAATCCACCAACACGGGACTTTCCTGATCCGCGACCAGTTCCACGGCGAATTTCAACTGTTCGCCCACCGGCACCCGGGTTTGCTCAAGCGTGAACCCGGCCACCCGGACCGGCGCATCGGCGCGGTATCCCAGCATCTCCAGCGCGCCCACATGCCCGGCCTTCACCAACCCGCGCAGCGCGTGGCTGGTCAGCCATTGCATCTCCTTTGCATCCTGCTGCCCTTCGCCCTGCCATCGGGCCAGACGCTCCAACACCGCTTCGGGGTTCAACTTGCTGATATCGTTCAAATGATTGGCCACGGACCGGGTCACGAACCGGGTCTTGTCCGCGTATAGCCGATCCAACAGGGGCAGCGCCCCGGTTGCCCCCAGCCCGATCTTCATGCCCCAAGGCAGCCTGGGCCGCGTGCCCTCGCTGACCAAGCGGCGCACATGATAGTTCTCGTGCCCCGCCCAGACCTCCATACGCGCCATGGTCTGCTCGGGCCATTGGTTCAAATAGGCACGGATGGCGTATTCCATGGAAAACCTCTGGGTGATCTGTTCCAGAACATCCAGCGCCAGCCCGGGGGTTTCCATGCCGTTGCGCACCACGTATTCCCCCAGCGGAGCAAAGATGAAATCGCCGAAATCATCATCCGTCCTCGTCGGGTCCAACGGGGGCGGCAGGGCCGCAACAATCCGCGCCGCAGCCTCGGTGAACGCGCCCGGCAACACCGGGCCAAGACAGTCTGCGATCCAGTTGATCCTCTGCTTGAGCGCGAACTCCCCCAATCGCGCCATGACCGCGGCTTCGAACCCCGCTTGATCAAAGCGCGCGTCAGAGGCCGCAAAAAGCCCCGCCAGATACCCAACCTTTTCTGCGTTAAACAGCTGGTCCGCCAGCGAAAACCCGGACGCCATGACCGATCACATCGACAGGTTGGCGCCGCCGCCATCCAGCAGAATGTTCTGCCCGACGATGAACCCGGCATGTTGCGAACACAGGAAGGCACAGGTCGCGCCGAATTCCTGGGGCGTGCCATAACGCCCGGCGGGGATGGTTTCACAGCGCGCCGCGCGGGCCTGCTCCATGGTGATGCCCTGTATTTCGGATGCGCCCTTGTCCAGCGACGCGGCGCGGTCCGTGTCATGCAGACCGGGCAGCAGGTTGTTGATCGTCACGCCCGACCCGGCCACCTGTCGCGAAGTACCCGCGACATAGCCGGTCAGCCCGGCCCGGGCGGAATTGGACAGGCCCAGCACCGCGATCGGCGACTTGACCGATTGCGAGGTGATGTTGACGACACGGCCCCAGCCGCGCTCCATCATCCCCGGCACCAGCGCCCTGATCAACGCGATAGGGGCCAGCATGTTGGCATCCAGCGCAGCGATAAAATCTTCGCGGTCCCAATCATACCACATGCCCGGCGGCGGCCCGCCCGCATTGTTGACAAGGATATCCACCTCGCCCGCGGCCTCAATCACCCGGGCCTGCCCCTCGGCCGTGCTGACATCGGCGGCCACGGTGGCGACCTCAACCCCGTATTTCCCGGCAATATCGGCCGCCACGGCCTCCAGCGTTTCGACACCGCGTGCATTCATCACAAGGTTCACCCCGGCCTCGGCCAGCGCCTCGGCACAGCCGCGCCCCAACCCCCTGGACGACGCGCAAACCAGCGCCCGTTTTCCCGCAATCCCAAGATCCATTGCAATTCTCCCTCTTCGCGTTGCCCTTGTAATCCGGGGGCGACTAAACCCCACCCCGGGCCCGATTGCCAGCAAAACACCAGGCCGTTGACGCCTTCCTGCCATATTCCTAGGCTAGACAGGGCGTAATCATCCTCACCAAAGGCCCGTACCATGCCCCGCCCCGCCCAATCGCTTCCCGTGTACCGCTCTGCTGACCTGCGTGTTGTGAACGGGGCGAATATGGGGGACGGGCTGTCCTTTGCGGCGGATCTTGTGCCCGACGACCTTTACGAACTGAGCCCCCTGGCCAGACGGGACCGCCTGTCGCTTCACGCCACGGATGAGGGCCGCTTTACCGTGGCCGAAGACACCACGCTGGGCACACCCGGCGCGCAGGTGATTCTGGACAGTTGCCTGACCTTCATGGGGAATGACGGCGGGGTAACCGACATGCTGTTGCTGGTCGAGGTGGACGAGGCCGGCCATGCCGTGGAAGTCTATGGTCTGCCGCTGGCCACCATGATGCCGCAAACCGAATACCACCTCGTGGGGGTGGACCGTGATGCCGCCCTGTCGCGGCTGGCCCAGGTGGCCTGTGTGTCCTTTACCCGGGGCACCCATATCACCATGGCCACCGGCGAACAGCGCAGGATCGAAGAGCTACAGGTGGGCGACCGGGTTCTGACCCGGGACGATGGCCCACAGGAAATACGATGGATTGGGCAAAACACCCTGCGTGCGGTGGGCGAACTGGCCCCGATCCTGATTTCCGCCGGAACGCTGAACAACGAAAACGACCTGCTGGTGTCGCCCGATCACCGGCTGTTTGTCTATCAACGCTCCGATGCGCTTGGGGCGGGACGGTCCGAGATCCTGGTCAAGGCCCGCCACCTTGTGAACGGCGACACCGTCACCGTGCGCAAAGGCGGGTTTGTCGATTATTTCCAACTGCTGTTTGACGCGCATCAGATCATCTATGCCGAAGGTATCGCCGCCGAAACCCTGTTGATCGACCCGCGCACAAAACCCGCCCTGCCCTCGGAACTGGCCGCGAAAATGGGGGCCGGCACCCCCGGCCATGCCGATGCGCCGCTTGAGGAATACGAGGTGAGTCAACGTCTTGTGAACCACCCCGATGCCGCCGAGCGGCTACGCCGCGCATCGACCGGGTAAACGCCCACGCTCCTGATATGTTGTGCGGCGTTTCCACATCACGCCGAGTCAACGTAATGTGGAAACGCTTTAGTCCTGACGCTGTTGCGCCAGATGCAGGATGTACTCCTCAAAGGGGGGCGCAATTTCGTCTTCATCCCAATGGGATTTTACCTGTCCGCTGATCAGCGCGGTCCAGTAGATGCGCAGGATCGCATTGATCCGCGCCCCATAATGGGGGCCCAGCTTTCGGAACCATTTGACCATGTCTTCGTCCAGACGGATCGTGACCCGGGTTTTGCGCGGGGTCACGGGGGCGGTGCTGTCCAACCCGTTCCAGCCTTCGGGCAAAGACCGGTCCAGCCATTCCGTGGTCAGGTCCCCCTGCACCTGTTTCAACGTGCGGATCATGTCGCCGCGCGCCTCGCGTTCTTTCTGGGTAAGCATCCGGGCCTCCTTTTTTAACCATATTTCGACAAATTTGCCGTGAATTGGTTAACGCCCCCAAAGCCCACCGCCCGGTGCCTTTTGCGATGCCGCTTTGGTGCCGCCCCGCTGCGCAGAAGTCACCCCCCCTTACAGGGGGTCTCCTGACACCGTTAACCGCCCGCGCGACGCGTTCATTTTCTTGCCCTTTCGCGGTGCCCCGGCTATATGCCCGAACATGTTGGATATGACCCCGAACCGCCCCGATCTGCCGCCCGAAATCGCGCGCCGCCGCACCTTTGCGATCATTTCGCACCCGGATGCGGGCAAAACCACGTTGACCGAAAAGTTCCTGCTTTACGGTGGCGCGATTCAGATGGCCGGACAGGTGCGTGCCAAAGGCGAAGCCCGGCGCACGCGGTCGGACTTCATGAAGATGGAACAGGATCGCGGGATTTCCGTTTCTGCCTCGGCAATGTCGTTTGATTTCAAAACCTTCCGGTTCAATCTTGTGGATACGCCCGGCCACTCGGACTTCTCCGAAGACACTTATCGCACGCTGACGGCGGTGGATGCCGCTGTGATGGTGATTGACGGGGCCAAAGGGGTGGAAAGCCAGACCCGGAAGCTTTTCGAAGTCTGTCGTCTGCGCGATCTTCCGATCCTGACCTTTTGTAACAAAATGGACCGGGAAAGCCGGGACACCTTTGACATCATTGATGAAATTCAGGAAAACCTGGCCATTGACGTAACCCCGGCCTCCTGGCCCATCGGGATGGGGCGCGATTTCCTTGGCTGTTACGACATGCTGAACGACCGGCTTGAATTGATGGATCGCGCGGACCGGAACAAGGTGGCTGAAACCATTGAAATCAAGGGGCTGGATGATCCGGCTCTGGCCGAACACATCCCCGCCGACCTGCTTGAGAAATTGCAGGAAGAGGTTGAGATGGCGCGCGAACTTCTGCCCGGGCTGGACCCTCAGGCGGTGTTGGAAGGGCATATGACCCCAATCTGGTTCGGCTCGGCCATCAACTCGTTTGGGGTGAAGGAATTGATGGACGGGATCGCCACCTATGGCCCGGAACCGCAACCCCAGACGGCAAGCTCTCGCCAGATTTTACCCGAAGAAACAAAGGTTTCCGGCTTTGTCTTCAAGGTTCAGGCGAATATGGACCCGAAACACCGCGACCGGGTGGCTTTTGTCCGGCTGGCCTCGGGGCATTTCAAACGCGGGATGAAGCTGACCCATGTGCGGACCGGGAAACCCATGGCGATTTCCAACCCGGTCCTGTTTCTGGCCGCTGATCGTGAACTGGCCGAAGAGGCCTGGGCCGGAGACATCATGGGCATCCCCAACCACGGCCAGTTGCGCATTGGCGATACGTTAACGGAAGGGGAAGCTTTGCGTGTTACCAATATCCCCTCCTTTGCGCCTGAACTTCTGCAATCCGTCCGCGCGCTTGATCCGCTAAAGGCCAAGCACCTTGAAAAAGCGTTAATGCAATTCGCCGAAGAAGGGGCCGCGAAGGTGTTCAAACCCGCCATTGGTGCCGGGTTCATTGTCGGCGTGGTCGGCGCACTGCAATTTGAGGTGTTGGCCAGCCGAATCGAATTGGAATATGGCCTGCCGGTGCGGTTCAAACAAAGCCAGTTCACCAGCGCCCGCTGGGCCAACGGAGAAAAGGATGCGATTGACGCGTTTGTGAACGCCAACAAACAACATATCGCTCACGATCACGATGGCGACATCGTCTATCTGACCCGGCTGCAATGGGATATCGACCGGATTGAACGGGACTATCCCGACGTGACCCTTTCGGCAACGAAAGAGATGATGGGCTAGGTCGGACCCGGGCGCACAGCCCTTGCGTGCGCGCGCCGCCCAAGGCATTCTTGGACCATGAGCAGAAAACCAAGAATGCCGGACCCGGAAACCTATCACGGCGGGTTCGCGGCCATCGTGACCCAGATGGAAGGCCGCCGCGCCCCGCTGGACTTTGCACCGGGCGAAGGATTACCCGGTGCAGATGTGGATTTCGAGGCGATGAAAACCCCGCTGTCCGCCCCCGGCGACGCCACGGATGGCATGTCAGGATTTTCGCGTAAGCGTCTGGAACTGCAAAAAGAATTCGAAGGGGAACCCGAACTCTGCATGTTCAACGGGCTGCTGATCGCCCTGTTGCGCAAACGCGATGCCCCCGCCCACACCGCGAGGCTGTTCGAACGGCTCTGGGCCGAGCAATCCGCCTACCTGATCGCCCATCTCAACATTCGATGGCTGGTGTCCTCTGTCACCACCTTTGGCGAACACGGACAAACCGAACCCCAACGCCGCACCGGTGCTGCGATGAATGTGCTGTTTGGCATGATGAAGCTTTATGAAAGCGAGCGGATCTATTCCGGCCTGCCCCCCGAAACCCCGTTTTCCGTCACCAATCGCGTGACCACCACGTTGCCGTTGGAAATGGACCGCTATGCCATGACAAGTGGTGGGTTGGACGTGAACCTTCTGGGGCGGATGTGGCTGGATGCAACCGAAGACCCGGTCATCGCGCCGCTGGCCTGTCACATGCTGGAAGAGTTGAACACCGAGCATAAAAGCCTGTTCCGCCGCCTGCGGATCATGCGGGTGCGGGCCGAACGCAAAAGATCAAAGTCGCAGGACAAGCCTTTGAAAAAGAAAGAGGGATCCATTGCACCGGTGCCCCTGGCACACCGCGACCTTACCCCGGACACGCTGCGTTGGGGGGTGGTGGCAAGCGGGGCACAAGGGGTTGAGAGCTGGACCCGTTTCGCGGCGCATCACCTGTCGGCCGGGGCCGCGCATGTGTGGATTTTTGATCGAACCCCAGAGGCCTTGCCCCACCTGTCCCGGCACCCACAGATCACGGTTCAGCCCGCGACCAACGCGCTCAAGGATGCCAATTCCGCATTACAGACCGGGCACGTGCAGTGGCTGGCCCACCTGTCGCCTGACGATTTCCTGCTCTGTGCGCATCCCCTGAATGAAACATTGGCCAAGGCCCCCCCAGACCGGGCCTTTGCCCCGCTTCAGGCTGCGGAATACCTTGTTCCTCAAGGGGATACAGCAAAAAAGAGCCTGTTCAAACTGTCTCCCCGCGCCGGGGGGCGGGGGAATGACGTGCTTGAGGATCTGTTTCCCAACTACGGCACCTATCTGCGGGGGGGCATGATGGGCAATTCCATGCCCCGGATCATCGCGCGCACCGGGATTCCCGAAGCTGAATTCGGCAAGGGGCAGCTGATTTATGATGGCCAGCGCGCCACCAACCGCACACAATTCTCCGGCGTGGTCGCCGGGCATGTCCATGCGACAAGCTGGGAAGAGTTCCAACAGCTTCTGCCCCGGCGGCGTGGCGATGGCAGTTATCAGAAATCTGCCAAAAACGGGTTGCATATATCTGACATCATTGACTCTTTGGAAACCGAAGCCGGGGAAAGCGGGGTTCGCTCCCTGTTTGACGAAACCCTGTTGGCGCGCGACACACTGGTTGCGGCGCTTGACGATCTCGGGATGCTGTACAGGGGGACGTTCGACCCGGATTCCGACGTGGCCATTCAATTTCCCGATCCCGATGAGGTGCCGGTGTGAGCGAAACCTCCCGCTGGGCCATCGTGGCGACCATCAAGGCACCAACCGATCAAATCGCGGGTTGGGCGGCCTATCACCTTGATCGTGGGGCGACGGCGATCCACATCTATCTGGATGACCCGGACCCGGGCCAGGCCGCGTTGCTGTCGCGCGACCTTCGCCTGTTTATCACCGAGGCAAACGGCGCGTGGTGGGCGTCCCGGGGCAAACCGCGCCCTGCCGCGCTTCCCCGTCGCCAAATGACCTTCGCCCGCCACGCCTATCGCCGTTGTGAACAACCCTGGCTGGCTCATATCGACGTAGACGAATTCATTCTCGGGCCGGCGCTGTCCCCGGCACTGGACCGGATTCCCCCCCATATCCCGATGGCGCGTCTACGCGTGGTGGAGCAACTGGCGGCGCCTGATACCCCATTGACCCTGTTCAAGAAAACGCCCTCGCAAGTGGGCATGGAGAAGGGCATTCTGGAAAGCCTCTACCCCAATTTCGGGGCTCATTTGCGCGGCGGGTTTCTTGGCCACACCGAGGGCAAAGGCCTCTATCGCACCGGGCTTTCCGATGCCCGGCCGGGTGTGCATACCCTCCGGCGCAGGGGGGGAGCCATCGGGGGGGATGAACAGGTGGTGCTGGATCAGCACTGGCTTGGACATTGCCACGCCCCGGACTGGCGCACCTTCCGAACCCACCTTGAAACCCGCCGGGCCGGTGGGTCATATGGCACCTCGCGGGATAAGCGCCTGACCCTTGATCGGCTGATCACGCTGCTGTTGGAGATGGAGGGCGAGGCGGGCCTGCGCGCCTTGTTTGACGAGATCGCCACGGCGCGCCCCGAGCTTGTCAGCGCGCTAAAATCTCATGGCATGTTGGTGGAAACCCGTCTGGACCTGACAGACCATGCGCAAGGCCTGTTGCGTGAAACCCGGTTCCAAAGGAGCGACTGAGATGCCCGACACCCCTCCCCGCTGGGGCATTGTCACAACCGTCAAGACACCTCTCGAACGGGTCCTTGAATTCGCCGCATACCATCTGGATCTTGGGGCGCATCGCATCATCATCTATCTGGATGATGACGACGCGCAGACCTTTGAAACGCTGAATGCACACCCGAAACTTCGCCCGGTTCTCGCCGGTCCCGAAAATTGGCGAAGCGACAACAGACCCGAGAAACATCAACCCCGTCAGGTCGCCAATGCCCGCCACGCGTATCGCCGGAAATCGCGGGATCTGGACTGGCTTGCGCATATAGACGTTGATGAATTTTTGTTACCGGACAAAGATTTCGCAGAGCAACTTCAAGCGTTGCCTCAATCTGCAACCTGCGCCCGAATACGTCCGATCGAAGCACTGTCAAAGGACGGTGTAACCGACATCCCCCCCGGCGTCACCTGTTTCAAGGCCATGACCAATGACCGCCGCCAACGCCAACAGGAAAGCGAGGCGATCTATCCCACCTATGGCGCGCAGCTGAATGGCGGGTTCCTAAGCCATGTCGAAGGCAAGATGGTATTCCGAACGCGGGTCAAGGGACTGGTGCCCAAAATCCACAACGTCAAGATCGACCGCGACATGAACCCGGGTCAGGTTGAGCTGACCACAACCCGGCTCTGCCACCTGCACGCCCCAAGCTGGGAGGACTGGCAGCGCGCCTATCGCTATCGCCTGGAACAGGGGGTGTACCGGTCGGAACTCAAACCCAACCGGTCGCGCGAAACCGGTGGGATCACGATGCACGAGTTGTTCAATTTCATCGAGTCGGACGGCGGTGAGGCCGGGTTGCGGCGGTTCTTTGACGAGGTCTGCGTGGCCACCCCTGCCCTGCGGGCGCGGCTTGAAAAATTTGGGCTGCTGCACTGCGTCGCGCTTGGGCTGGAGGAGAAGCGGGCCCGCCATTTCCCCTAATGCCCCCGTCCCGACTCTTGTTTCGTTTCGACAAAAAGCTGCAATTGCGACAAATCCACCAGGTTGTGGCACAAACAGAATGCTCGGATTGACCCCAAGGGCCATTTTCTATAAACCACGCGCGTGGGTCGCAATTGTGGATAACCACGGGGCCATCCAGGCCCGACCCAACCCATACGCTACGGGCCAGACATGTCCGTAAATCACGGATGCACATGACAAAATTTTCCGATCTAAAGCTCGACCCGAAGGTTCTAAAAGCCGTCGTTGAAACCGGTTATGAAACCCCAACCCCAATTCAGGAAGGGGCGATTCCCCCTGCGTTGGAAGGCAAGGACGTGCTGGGCATCGCCCAAACAGGGACGGGCAAGACCGCGTCCTTTACCCTGCCCATGATTACGATGCTGGCCAAGGGCCGCGCCCGCGCCCGGATGCCTCGCAGCCTTGTGCTGTGCCCCACGCGCGAACTTGCCGCCCAGGTGGCCGAGAATTTCGACACCTATGCCAAGCATGTGAAACTCACCAAGGCGCTGTTGATCGGCGGGGTCAGTTTCAAGGAGCAGGATCAGTTGATTGACCGCGGTGTCGACGTTCTGATCGCCACGCCGGGCCGTCTTCTCGACCATTTCGAGCGCGGCAAGCTGTTGTTGAACGGGGTTCAGGTCATGGTGGTGGACGAAGCCGACCGGATGCTGGACATGGGATTCATTCCCGACATCGAACGAATTTTTTCGCTGACGCCCTTTACCCGTCAGACCCTGTTTTTCTCGGCCACCATGGCACCCGAGATTGAACGGGTGACCAACACCTTCCTCTCTGGCCCCACCCGGGTCGAGGTGGCACGCCAGGCAACGGCGTCCGAAACCATCGAACAGGGGGTGGTGATGTTCAAAGCTTCGCGGCGGGATCGCGAAGGCAGCGAAAAACGCCGGGTTCTGCGTGCGCTGCTGGATGGGGAAGGCGACAAGCTGACCAATGCCATCGTGTTTTGCAACCGCAAGACCGATGTGGATATCACCGCGAAATCGTTGAAGAAATACGGCTATGACGCGGCCCCGATCCATGGGGATCTGGATCAGAGCCAGCGAATGAAAACCCTGGATGCGTTCCGGGAAGGGAATTTGAAGCTTCTGATCGCGTCAGATGTAGCTGCGCGGGGGCTTGATGTGCCTTCGGTCAGCCACGTGTTCAATTTCGACGTGCCCGGCCATGCCGAGGATTACGTGCACCGCATTGGCCGCACCGGTCGTGCAGGGCGCGAAGGCAAGGCTGTTACTATCTGTACACCCCGGGATGAAAAGAACTTTGATGCGGTTGAAGCCTTGATTCAAAAGGAAATCCCGCGCCTGGAGAACCCGGCGAAACCATCGTCGCGCAAACCGAAAACCGATAGCGGAAAACCGGTAAGCTCCAAGTCAACGGAAACGCCCAAACCCGCGTCTCGCGCCGATACTCGCAAGGAGGAGTCCCCGAAGAAAACCTCCTCTTCTTTTTCTTCGCGCAGCCGCAGCAGCGGGTCGCGCAGGAACGATAACAAGGTGGTGGGCATGGGGGATCACATGCCAAGCTTTATCGCGCTCTCCTTTGATGAACGGCGCACGCGCTGACCGCTCGTCGCCCCTCACAGGGTGCCTCGCTGTTTAGTCGAAACGCAGCATCCGCTCTCAGGCCCGCGCGCTTCAGGTGGATCGGCAGCCCCCGTCCGTAGAGTTGTTTCCTACGCTCGGGGCTGCCCATCATATCAGGCCTTTCCACGAAAAATCGCGATATAGCGGAGTCTTGCCCTGCGCCGCTGCATTGACGATCACATCGGCCAGCGGATCCGCGTAGCGAAAGACCTTTTCGCCCTGCAAGTCATCGCGAATGAACGGATCAAAGGCAGGGAGACCATACACTGTCTTCAACGCCCTCTCAGCCCGGAAATCATCCGCTGCGATGAAAGCGTTTGAGCGATCAAAGACGCGCTTTGTGCTGCAAAACCGCCGGGACCTGCGTCGCAATCAGGCCAATCGCGACGTGATCACCGTCACTTCGGGTTTCTTACCGATCTCATCCTGAGACACGCGCCGCACGATACGCTTGAGTTCCTGTTCCAACTTGTCGTCATCGCCCAGGGTTTTTTCACTGGCCCGCCCCAGGAACTGGCTCAGATCCTGCTCCAGAACATCCACCAGCGGCGCATGACTGCGCCCGGTTTCGGCCAACCCCACAACTTCGCACCAGGGTTCGCCCAAGGGTTCACCCTCTTCATCCAGGATCACGGTCACGATCACATGCCCGTTCAACGCAATGCGAATCCGATCGCGCACGATCCCGTCCAGAGCTCCAATCTGCACCGAACCATCCAGATAGGTGCGCCCGGTTTCGATATATTCAGCCACTTTCGGTTCATCGCCCGACAGGTCGATCATCATCCCGTTCACCGCGACCATCCCGGTGCGGCGTTTGGATTTGGCCAGCTTGACATGTTCGCGCAGATGGCGGTGTTCGCCATGCATCGGGATCACCATTTGCGGGTCGATCAGGTCGTGCATCTTGGCCAAATCGGGGCGGTTTGCGTGGCCTGACGCGTGGTAAAGGCCCATGCTGTCGTCCACCACATCCACGCCCATTTCGGAAAACTGGTTCATGATGCGGATCACGCCGCGCTCGTTCCCCGGAATGGTTTTCGACGAAAACAGAAAGGTATCCCCTTCCTTCATCTCGATCCCGTTGAACTTGCCCCGTGCCAACTGCGCGCTCGCCGCGCGCCGCTCGCCCTGGGATCCGGTGACCAGCAACATCAGGTTTTCGCGTGGGATGCTGCGTGCATCCTCAACCTGAACCACCTTAGGGAACTTGGTCATCACCCCGGTTTCCACCGCCGCTTCGATCATCCGCCGCATGGCCCGACCCAGAAGGCAAATGGATCGCCCGGCGCGTTCCCCTGCCTCGGCAAGCGTTTTGACCCGTGCGACGTTGCTGGCAAAGGTGGTAGCCACCACCATGCCCCTGGCCCCCTGGACCAAAGCTTCGATATTCGGACCCAACTCGCTTTCCGATCGACCCTCCATGGGGGAAAACACATTGGTGGAATCGCACATCAACGCCTTGACGCCGCCCTTGCCGATCTCGGCCCAAAGCTCTGGATCAAAAGGTTCGCCCACAATCGGTGCCGCATCCACCTTGAAATCGCCCGAATGCACGATCCGCCCGGCGGGGGTGTCGATCACCAACCCGGCGCTTTCCGGGATCGAATGGGAAATCGGCACGAAGCCCACCTTGAACGGGCCCGCCTCAACCGTTTCCGGCCAGGCCGAAACGGTTTTGACCGCCTCGCCGCCAAAGCCACGATCCGTCAGCTTGCCCCGCGCGATATTGGCGGTAAAGGCCCGCGCATAAACCGGCGCGCCAAGGCGTTCCAGAAAATGGGGCACCGCGCCGACATGGTCTTCGTGGGCATGGGTGATGAAAATCGCCTCCAACCGATCAGCGCGTTCGATCAGCCATCTCATATCCGGCAGGATCAGATCGACCCCCGGGGTCCCGTCCATATCTGGAAAGGTCACGCCCAGATCCACAAGGATCAGCCGCTCCTGACCCACAGGGCCATAGCCATAAACATAGGCGTTCATGCCAATCTCCCCGGCACCGCCGAGGGGAAGGTAAATCAGGCGTTCGGAGCTCATATATTGCCCTGCTCTTTGTTGTAGTTGTGGATCACGGTCAGCCCGTGCATGGTCAAATCGTCTTCAAAGGCGTTAAACAGGTTCTCGGATTGCTGGAACAACGGGGCCAGCCCGCCGGTGGCGATCACGCGCATGTCGCGCTCCCGCTCTCCCTTGATCCGCTCACAGACTTCGCGCACCAAACCGACATAGCCCCAGAACACTCCCGATTGAATACATTCGACCGTGTTGGTGCCAATCACCTTTTGCGGCTTGGAAATATCCACATGAGGCAAGGCGGCGGCGGCCATGTGCAGCGCCTCAAGCGACAGGTTCACACCCGGGGCAATAACCCCACCGATATAGGCACCGTCGGCCGCGACAACGTCGAACGTGGTGGCGGTGCCGAAATCAACGACGATCAAATCACCCCCATGGCGATCAAAGGCGCTGGCCGCATTCACCAACCGATCCGGTCCCACGATCGTACCCCCGTCCACACGCGGGTCATGGGGCAACAGGCATTCAGGCTTGCCCACGACCAGAGGGCGGCAATCGAAAAACCGGTCGGCAAATACGCGCAGGTTAAACACCACACGCGGCACGGTCGAGCTGATGATCACATCCGTGATGTCCACCTCGATCCCGTAATGCTTGATCAGCGTGGAATACCAGGTGAAATAGGCATCCGCAGTCCGGGCATGGTGGGTCGACGTGCGCAAGGTGCACAGAAACTTTTCCCCGTCCCAAATCGAAAACACCGTATTGGTGTTGCCGCAATCAATCGCCAGAAGCATCTGCGCCCCCTTCAGAAAAACACGTCCGCCGCGGCCACCGCCACGCGGGATTTGGGGGTGGATAATACAAGATTGCCCTGCTCGTCCACCGTTTCAAAGGTTCCGGTGATTTCGTCACGCGACGTTCGCGCGGTGATCACCTCGCCCAGCTTTGCCGCACGCGCCAGCCACGCCTCGCGGATCGGGCCAAACCCATAGGTGACAAACCGCTGTTCCCATTGCGCATAGGCCGGGGCGAGCGCCTCAAGAAACTCGTCCTGGCTCACTTTGACCCCGGTGTCGGACAAAAGCGAAACAGGGGGCGCTATGGCCTGATCCACCGCTTGGGGGACCTCGCACAGGTTGACGCCAATGCCAATGGCGAAATGGGTCAAGCCGCCACCCTGCCCTGCGCTTTCCAACAGAATCCCGGCCACTTTGCCGCCATTCAGCAACACATCGTTGGGCCATTTCAGCGACAGCCCCTCGGTCCGCCCGGTGACAGCCACCAGCGCATCAAACAGCGCCAGCGCCGCAACGAAGGAGCGCAACGCCACCCGATCCGGGCTTTCATCCGGGCGCATGACAAGGGTGGCGGCGAAGTTGCCGACCGGGTCTTTCCACGCCCGACCGCGCCGACCCCGCCCGGCCACCTGCCGCCGTGCCATGATCCATTCCGGCCCTGCCAACTCTGGCGCGATCCGCGCCGCCTCGCTCATGGTGCTGTCCACCTCGTCCAACACCCGACACCCATATCCTTGTGGCCAATCTCTCATTGCGCTCCCGACTTCTTTGTCCTTGCCCAAATACTCACAATTGTCACGCTCATGAAACGCGAAAACGCCCGCAGCCAGACGCGGGCGTTTTCTCATAGCTCTCTATCGGACTCAGTTCACCAAGGCCGCCGCTGCCGACTGTGCCATGGTTTCAAGCCCCATGAGGTTCAGCCCCGGCAGCCACGCCAAACCGATCAGCGCGGCGCTGCCCATCAACATCACCCACAGAACCGGAGAGCGCGACGTGTCGAGCCCCTCTCCCTCTTCGCCGAAATACATGTAGAACACGATGCGCAGATAGTAAAACGCGCCGATCACCGACGCAATCACACCGGCCACGGCCAGCCACGTCAACCCGCCTTCATAGGCGGCGCGCAGCACATAGAATTTGCCGAAGAACCCGACCAGCGGCGGCACACCCGCAAGGCTGAACAACAGCACAAGCATGGCCAGCGCCTTGCCCGGCTCGCGCCGCGACAACATGTTGAGCGCCCCAATATCCGTCACCGGCTGCCCATCCTTTTCCATGGACAGGATGAAGGCGAAGGTGCCGATATTCATGGTCACGTAAATCGCCATGTAAACCAGCATCGCCTGCACCCCAAGCGCGGTCCCCGCAGCCAGCCCCATCAGGGCAAAACCCATATGCGCGATGGAGGAAAACGCCATCAGCCGCTTGATATTGCGCTGGCCAATCGCAGCAACCGCGCCAAGGAACATGGATAGGACCGACAACAGAGCCAGAACCTGGGTCCAATCCCCGGTCACCCCGCCAAAGGCGTCATGCAACACGCGGGCCAAAAGGGCCATCGCCGCCATTTTCGGCGCGGTGGCAAAAAACGCGGTCACCGGCGTGGGGGACCCTTCGTAAACGTCCGGTGTCCACATGTGGAACGGCACCGCCGACACCTTGAATGCCAGCCCGGACATCACAAAGATCAGACCGAACAGAAGCCCCAGGGGTGCCTGACCATGGCCCGCCGCCGCGATGATCCCGGAAAACAACGTGGTTCCGGCATAGCCATAGGTCAGCGACGCGCCATAAAGCAACAGCCCCGAGGACAGAGCCCCCAGCACGAAATACTTCAAACCAGCTTCGGTGGACTTCACGCTGTCCCGACGCATGGAGGCCACGACGTAAAGCGCCAGAGATTGCAGTTCCAAACCCATATAAAGCGCCATCAGGTCGCCCGCCGAGACCATCATCATCATTCCGACAGACGCTAGCGCAACAAGGACAGGATATTCGAATTTCGCCATGCCCCGCTTGGCCATGAACTCCTGTCCCATGACCAGAACCGCAGCACCGGAAAGCAGGATCACGACCTTGGCAAACCGCGCAAAACCGTCATCGACGAACATGCCGCCAAAGGCGGTTGTTACCCCTTCGCCCGTCGCTCCGATCCAAATCCCCAGAAGAACCATAAGCCCGGCGGTGGACCAAAGCAGCAGCCCCGCCACCTTGTCCTTGCCCGTGTATACCGCAAAAAGCAGAGCGGCCATCGCATAAAGCGACAGAACGATCTCGGGCAGGATTGTGTATAGATCAGCCTGCATCATCAGGGCCTCCGTCAATGCGATGCCGCTACAGTCGCGGCTTTGGGAGCCTCGGCCAGAGCGGTTTCATAATTGCCAATCAGCGCCTCTACGGAGGGGCTGATGATATCGGTCACGAGGCTGGGGTAGACCCCCAGCAAAAGGGTCATGGCAACGAGCGGGGCAAAGATCGCCTTCTCGCGTTTTTCCATGTCGGTGATCGACTTCAGACTTTCCTTGATCAGGTCGCCAAAGAGAACCCGGCGATAAAGCCACAGCGCGTAAGCCGCCGACAGAATCACACCCGAAGACGCCACAAGCGCCACCCAGGTGTTGACCCTGAATATCCCCATCAGCGTCAGGAATTCCCCGACAAAGCCCGAAGTGCCCGGCAGGCCGACATTGGCCATGGTGAAGAACATGAAGATCAGCGCATAGGCCGGCATCCGGTTGACCAATCCGCCATAGGCGTCAATCTCGCGCGTGTGCATCCGGTCATAGATCACCCCGACACACAGGAACAGCGCGCCCGAAATGAACCCGTGGCTCAGCATCTGGAAAATCGCACCGTCAATCCCCTGTTGGTTGGCGGCGAAAATCCCCATGGTCACGTATCCCATATGGGCCACCGACGAATAGGCGATCAGCTTTTTCATGTCTTCCTGAACCAGCGCGACGAGCGAGGTATAGACAATCGCAATGGCCGACATCCACAGCACCAGCGGTGTCATCACGTCCGCGCCAATCGGGAACATCGGCAGGCTGAACCGCAGGAAACCATAGCCCCCCATCTTCAACAGGATCGCCGCCAGAACCACGGAACCGGCCGTCGGTGCCTGAACGTGGGCATCGGGCAACCAGGTGTGCACCGGCCACATGGGCATCTTCACCGCGAAGCTGGCAAAGAAGGCCAGGAACAACAGGGTCTGCATCCCGCCGACAATCTGTACCCCAAGCAGGCTGAAGGTTTCCGAACCGAACTGGTGATCCATAAGCGTCGGAATATCCGCCGTGCCCGCATCGGTGATCATCACCACCATGGCAACCAGCATCAGAACCGAACCGAAGAAGGTGTAGAGGAAGAACTTGAAGGACGCGTAAATCCGGTCCTTGCCCCCCCAGATCCCAATGATCAGGAACATGGGGATCAACCCGGCCTCGAAGAACAGGTAAAACAACACCATGTCCAGCGCCATGAACACACCCAGCATGAGCGTTTCAAGAAGCAGGAAGGCAACCATGTATTCCTTGACCCGTTTCTCCACGCCCCAACTGGCCCAGATGGTCAGCGGCATCATGAAAGTGGTCAGCATGACGAACAGAACCGAAATCCCGTCAACACCCAGCTTGTAGTTCAACCCAAGAAGCCATTCGCGCTCTTCCACCATCTGCATTCCGGTATCTGCCGGATCAAACTGTGCCAGGATGAACAGCGAAACAAGGAAGGTCAGGGACGTTGCCAGAAGCGCCACCCATTTGGCATTGCGCTGCGCGGCGTCATCCTCGCCCCGCAAAAACACCATCAGGATCAACGCGGCAAGCGCCGGGATGAAGGTGACAATGGAAAGAAGGTTGTCCATCAGTGCGCCCCTCCGGACATCGCCATCCAGGTGATCAGGACAACAAGCCCGATCACCATGGCAAAGGCATAGGTAAAGATGTAACCGGATTGCGCCCGGCCTGCGAGACGCGTGAACCACGGGATGATCCCCATCGCCACGCCGTTAAGTCCACCGTCGATGACATTGCCATCCCCGCGTTTCCACAGGAGCCGCCCCAGAGCAAAGGCCGGTTTGACGAAGATCGCATCGTAAATCTCGTCAAAATACCATTTATTGAGCAGGAACAGGTAGAGAGGGCGCTGGCTTTCGGCCAGTTTACGCGGGATGTCCGGGCTTAGGATATAGAACCAAAAGGCCGTGAAGAACCCGATCAGCATGGCTATGAACGGGCTGACCTTGACCCATTTCGGGGCATGGTGCGCTTCGTCCAGCACATGGTTATCCGGGTGCATGAAGATCGCGCCTTCGGGGGCTTTGCCCGCCATGTCGTGACTGGCATGCTCGTCCGTCGCGTGCGCTCCGGTCTCGCCATGCCCCTCTTGCGTAGCGGAGGCGGCCAGCCACAGTTTTTCGGGGCCGTTTCCATAGGCTGCATGATCCTTGTCATGGGACGCCTCGCCATGGTGACCGGGGATGCCGAAGAATTTGTTCACCTGATCGTGGCTGCCAAAGAAGGACCCATACCAGATCATCCCGGCCAGCACCGATCCGGTGGCCAGCACGCCCAGAGGCACCAACATGACCATGGGGCTTTCATGGGCATGGTCATGGGTATGTTTGTCCCCACGCGCCTTGCCGTAAAAGGTCATGAACATCAGCCGCCAGCTATAGAAGCTGGTGAACAGCGCCGCCACAACCAGCGCCCAGAAGGCGAACCCGCCCTGGGTGCCCGCATAGGCGCTTTCGATGATTGCATCTTTGGACAGGAACCCGGCAAAACCGACTGCTGTCAGCGGGATGCCCACCCCGGTGATGGCCAGCGTACCGATCATCATCACCCAGAACGTATAGGGAATCTTCTTGCGCAGATTGCCATAGTTACGCATGTCCTGTTCGTGGTGCATGGCGTGGATCACGGACCCCGCGCCAAGGAACAGCATCGCCTTGAAGAACGCGTGGGTGAACAGGTGAAACATTGCCACGCTGTAAACACCGACACCGGCGGCCACGAACATATAGCCCAGCTGCGACATGGTCGAATAGGCGATCACACGCTTGATGTCGTTCTGCACCAACCCGATGGTGGCCGCGACAAAGGCGGTCATCGCACCGATATAGACGATGAAACTCTTGGCCTCGGGCGCATATTCAAACAGCGGCGACATGCGGCAGACCAGGAAAACCCCCGCCGTCACCATGGTCGCGGCGTGGATCAGCGCCGAAACCGGCGTCGGGCCTTCCATCGCGTCCGGCAACCATGTGTGCAGGAACAGCTGCGCCGATTTTCCCATCGCGCCGATAAACAGCAGGAAGGCCAGCAGGTTGGCCGCGTTCCATTCGGTCCACAGGAAGGTCAGCTGGGTTTTCGCCAGCATCGGTGCGGCGGCGAACACATCGTCAAACTTGATGCTGTCCACCAGGAAAAAGAGGCCAAAAATACCCAAGGCAAACCCGAAATCCCCTACACGGTTGACCACAAAGGCCTTGATCGCGGCGGCATTCGCGCTGGGTTTCTTGTAATAGAACCCGATCAGCAGATACGAGGCGACCCCCACACCTTCCCAGCCAAAAAACATCTGAACCAGGTTGTCCGAGGTCACAAGCATTAGCATCGCGAAGGTGAAGAAGCTCAGATATGCAAAGAAGCGCGCCTTGTAGCTTTCGCCCTCTTTCCAGTTTTCGTCATGGGCCATGTAGCCCACGGAATAGAGGTGCACCAACGCCGACACCGTGGTCACAACGATCAACATGATCGCGGTAAGCCGGTCCATGCGAATGCCCCAGGATGTGTCGAGCGTGCCCGACTGGATCCACCGGAAAATCTCGGTATGGCTGGTTACCCCGTCATGGCCCAGGAACACGATCCAGCTTAGAAAACAGGCAAGGAACAACAGGCCGGTGGTCAACCACTGGGCTCCCTGCTCTCCGATCATGCGCCAACCGAAGCCCGCGATGATGGCACCCACAAGCGGGGCGAAAAGGATGATGGTTTCCATCTTGGCTTATCCTTTCATCACGTTGACGTCTTCGACGTCGATGGTGCCGCGGTTGCGGAAGAAAACAACAAGAATGGCCAGCCCGATGGCGGCCTCGGCGGCGGCGACGGTCAGCACGAACAAGGTAAACACCTGCCCCACCAGGTCACCGGCAAAGGACGAAAATGCCACGAGGTTGATATTCACCGCCAGCAGCATCAATTCGATGCTCATCAACAGGATGATCACGTTCTTCCGGTTCAGGAAAAGCCCGAATATGCCGATGACAAACAGCACCGCTGCCACCGTCAGGTAATGTTCAAGTCCGATCATGTCGTCCCTCGGTTCTCTTTCTCGTGGGCCAGTTGCCCAATCGTTTTGACCCGTTTCGGGGTCATGTCTTGCCGGGTGGGGCGTTACAGCCCCTGCCCCGGTTTTACGTCTTTCAATTCCATCGCCTCGGCCGGGTCGCGCCACATCTGTTGCAACACGTCCTGACGTTTCACGTTGTCACGGTGGCGCAGGGTCAACACGATCGCGCCGATCATGGCGACCAGCAGGATCAACCCGGCAAGCTGGAACAACAGGAAATACTGATCATAAAGCAGCAGCCCCAACGCGGCGGTGTTCTCCACCCCGTCCGGCGTGACCGCCTTGCGCGCGGCTTGGGCGCTTTCGGCCACGTGCCAGTCGCCAAAGGCAAGACCCAGCTGCATCAACAGGATCACACCGATGGCCAGCGCGATGGGCATGTATTGCGCCATCCCCGCCCGCAGCTCGGCAAAATCGACATCCAGCATCATGACCACGAACAGGAACAGAACCGCCACGGCCCCGACGTAAACAATGATCAACAACATCGCCACGAATTCGGCCCCCAACAGCACGAACAGCCCGGCAGCGGACAAAAACGCCAGGATCAGCCACAGCACCGAATGCACGGGGTTACGGCTGATTACCGTGAAAAACCCGCCCGTGATCGCCGCGAAAGCGAACAGATAGAATGCGAAACCAGCAACGCTCATGTGTTGTCATCCTCTTGGTCGGCCATCACCTCGCGCGCCATATCCATGGCGCGGGTCATGGCGGGGATACCGGCGAACATCGACATCTGGGCAATGGTCTCGGCAATTTCTTCCTTGGTGGCTCCGGCTTCCAGCAGGTGCCGCACCGTCATGCGGACTTGCGTATCACTTTGCGCGCCCTGCATGGTCAGTCCGGCCAGCGTCAGCAAAAGCCGCGTTTTGGCGTCCAGCCCATCCTTGGACAGGCCCTTGCCGAAAAACATCTCCATCGCCTCTTTCGGCATGGTGGGCCACAGGTTTTCAAACCCTTTGGGCGAAAAGCTCTCCATCGCAGGGTTAAAGGCTTTCGCCATCTCCTGGGCCTGTTGCATCATCAGTTCAAAAGGGGATTTGGGATCGGTCATACGTCCTCCTCCGCCTCGAAAACTTCCATCGCGGCGTTCATTGCATTGATCATGGCCGGAAAGCCGCCATAGAGGGTCATCTGAAAAATGATCTCGGCGATCTCTTCCCTGCTTGCGCCAACCGCGCGTGCACTTGCAATATTCACTTTCAACTGTGGCCGGGTCTGACCACCCAAAGCGGTCAAAGCGGCAATCGTCGCCAGCAGACGTGTCTTTTCATCCACGCCGTCCCGGGCATAGAACTGACCATAAGCCACATCCACCACGGTTTTGGACAGTCCCGGCACCAGCGCGTCGTAACGGTCGCGCAGGGCTTCCTCCATCCCGGGATTTACCGTCTCCGACAACGCCTGGCCGCGTACATAGGTATCGCTATGTGGTGTATCCTGGCTCATCGGTAGGGCGCATCCAGTTCCAGATTGCGTGCAATCTCGGCTTCCCAGCGTTCGCCGTTTTCCAACAACTTGGCCTTGTCGTAAAACAGCTCTTCACGGGTTTCCGTGGCGAATTCGAAATTCGGGCCCTCGACAATCGCATCCACCGGACAGGCCTCCTGGCAGAAGCCGCAATAGATGCATTTCGTCATGTCGATGTCGTAGCGGGTCGTGCGGCGGCTGCCATCGTCGCGGGGTTCCGCATCGATCGTGATCGCTTGGGCCGGACAGATGGCTTCGCACAGCTTACAGGCAATGCACCGCTCTTCCCCATTGGGATAACGGCGCAGGGCATGTTCGCCCCGGAACCGCGGGCTTAGCGGCCCCTTTTCGTGGGGGTAGTTAATCGTCGCCTTGGGGGCGAAGAAATATTTGAAGCCAAGCTTGAAAGCCTTGAGATAGTCGCTCAGCAGGAAGTAGCCCGCGGCGCGTTTATAGTCGGTTTGTGCCATGGATCAGCCCCCTACGGTCCAGCGTGCAAAGGCACCCCAGAACCAATCGAATTTTGCAGCGAAGGATACGAATACCACCCAGAACAGGCTGAACGGCAAGAACACTTTCCACCCGATCCGCATCAGTTGGTCATAGCGATAACGCGGTGTGATGGCCTTGATCATCGAGAAGACAAAGAAGGCCGCCAGCATTTTCAACACCATCCACAGGATGCCGTCGGGCAGGCCCGGGATCGGCGACAGCCAGCCCCCGAAGAAGAGCAGCGACACCAACGCACACATCAGCACCACGGCCACCAGTTCACCGATCATGAACAACAGGAAGGGGGTCGAGGAATACTCTACCTGATACCCCGCCACCAGTTCGGATTCCGCTTCCGGCAAATCAAACGGCGGGCGGTTGGTTTCGGCCAGCGCCGAGATGAAGAACAGGAACAGCATCGGGAAGTGCGGGATGAAATACCAGCTGAGGATCCCCGCCCCCTCCTGTGCGGCAACGATGGCACCAAAGTTCATCGAGCCGGTGGAAATGATCACACCGATGATGATCAACCCGATGCTGACCTCATAAGAGATCATCTGCGCCGCCGATCGCAAAGATCCAAGGAATGGGTATTTCGAGTTGGACGCCCAGCCCCCCATGATCACACCGTACACCTCAAGTGACGAAACCGCGAAAACATAAAGAATCGCAACGTTGATGTCGGAAATCACCCAGCCTTCGTTGAACGGAATCACGGCCCAGGCGATCAGCGCCATGACCAGGCTGACCATGGGCGCGAGCAGGAACACGGCCTTGTCCGCTCCGGCGGGGAACACCACTTCCTTGACGATATATTTGATGAAATCCGCAAAACTCTGCAGCAGGCCGTAAAACCCCACCACGTTGGGTCCGCGCCGCATCTGCACGGCGGCCCAGATCTTGCGATCCGCATACATCAGAAACGCCAGAGCCACGAGCAGCGGCACCACCAGAAGCAAAATCTGCCCGACAATCAGCAGGCTGATCCCCAAATTCGTGGTTGTGAAAAATTCAATCATGGGTCCTCACACCGTGGGTATTCCGTTTTCGGAACAGTTCTGAACCACGACCTCGGCGTCGATGGTTTTCAAACCGTCCGGCAGCGCGGGGGACACGGTATAAACCGCATCGCCGCGCAGGGTTTCGTTCTGTTTTTCAACCGTGGTCCGCACGTGACGCGCAAATCCATAGCCCCGGATCAATGCGTATTGTGCTGCGGCACATTCCGCATAGGCGCTGACATCGGCGCGCGTGGCTTCGCCCCCCAGGGTCACGTGAAACTGCACCAGATCATTGTCCAGAAGGCGGGTGTCGATGCCATTATAACTGACATTGCGCATGCCTTCGGCATCGCGGCTGACCGCGCCCTCATCCTGCATCTCACAGCCCATCACCAACGCCGCCAGCGCCAGGGGGGATATGCGGATTGCCTTGTGCATCACTCTGCTGCCATCGCCTCGCCGCTGCGCGCCTTGGCCATGGCCGACAATTGGGCCATCACTTCGCTGGCGCGGGCAATCGGGTTGGTCAGGTAGAAATCCCTGATCACATTGACAAAAGTCGCCTTGCCAAGCGTGCCTTCGGACAACGGAGCCCAGTCGTTTTCCACTACCCGGTCCACCTGTGCCAAATGCGGCACCGCTTCGACCAGCGCGCGGCGCAGCTGGATCAGACTGTCCCAGGGCTGGGTTGCCTCCATCTCGGCGCTCAGCGCGCGCAGGATGGCCCAGTTTTCCTTGGCCTCACCCGGAGCGAACCCAGCGCGCAGCGCAAGCTGTGGCCGGCCTTCGGTATTCACGAACAGGCCCTGTTCCTCGGTATAGGCGGCCCCCGGCAGGATGACGTCGGCACGATGCGCCCCGCGATCTCCGTGGGAGCCCTGATAAATCACAAACGCGCCGGCGTCGATGTCGACCTCGTCCGCGCCGAGGTTGTAAATCACCTCGGCCCCCTGGATGGCAGCGTCCAGACCGCCAGAGGTGGTGCATCCCGCATCCATCGCGCCCACGCGGGCGGCGGCGGTGTGCAGCATCAACATCCTGCCCGACAACGCCTGCGCCGCGCCGATCACGGCCAGACCATCAGCCTCGCGCACAGCGCCTTGACCGATAATGACAATCGCGCCCTCACTGGCGCTGGCCGAAGCCAGAGCCGCACGATCCCTGCCAAGATGCTCGTAATCATAGGTCAAATCAACGGCTTCGCCGATCAGCTTGACAGTGGCACCGCGGGCCCAGGCCTTGCGGATCCGGGCGTTCAACACCGGTGCCTCATCGCGCGGGTTGGTGCCGATCAGGATGATTTCGCTGGCCGTATCAATCTCTTCGATGGCCACGTTGCCCACGTAACCAGACCGGTTGCCTTCCGGCAAACGGGCGCGGTCGGTGCGGCACTCCACATTGCCGCCCTGCCCCTCGATCAACTGTTTCAACGCAAACGCGGCTTCGACCGATACAAGATCACCGATCAGACCGGCAACCTTTTTGCCCTTCATCGCGGTGGCCGCAGCCTTTAGCGCCTCGCCCCAGCTCGCGGGTTTCAACCGCCCATCCACGCGCACATAAGGCCGGTCAAGCCGTTGGCGGCGCAGCCCGTCCCAGACGAAACGCGTCTTGTCGGAAATCCATTCTTCGTTCACACCGTCATGGTTGCGCGGCATGATCCGTTTGACCTCGCGCCCCTTGGTGTCCACCCGGATGCTGGATCCAAGCGCATCCATCACGTCGATGGTTTCGGTCTTGGTCAGTTCCCAGGGCCGTGCGGTGAACGCATAGGGTTTGCTGGTCAACGCCCCCACCGGGCACAGGTCGATGATGTTGCCCTGAAGGTTCGAATCCAGCGTCATGTTGAGATAGCTGCTGATCTCGGCATCTTCGCCACGCCCGGTCTGACCCATTTGGGAAATCCCGGCCACCTCGGTCGTGAACCGGACACAGCGGGTGCAGGAAATGCACCGGGTCATGGTGGTTGACACCAACGGCCCGAGGTTCAGGTCATCCACCGCGCGTTTGGCTTCTCTAAACCGCGAATTGGACAGGCCATAGGCCATCGCCTGATCCTGCAGATCACATTCGCCGCCCTGGTCACAGATCGGACAATCCAGCGGGTGATTGATCAGCATGAATTCCATCACGCCTTCGCGGGCCTTCTTCACCATAGGCGAATTGGTTTTCACCACCGGCGGCTGCCCTTCGGGTCCGGGGCGCAGATCGCGCACCTGCATGGCGCAGGAGGCCGCGGGTTTCGGCGGCCCCCCCACAACTTCCACAAGACACATCCGGCAGTTGCCAGCAATCGACAGACGCTCGTGATAGCAGAACCGCGGCACCTCGATCCCGGCCTGTTCACAGGCCTGAATCAGCGTCATTGCGCCGTCCACTTCCACTTCGGTGTCATCGATGATGATCTTGCGTAGGTCAGTCATGTGCGTTTCACTTTGCTTTCAACAGAGATCCGATGGTGGACTTCTGCGCGATCTCGGCATTGCCAAGCTTGCACAGGTCCGACGCCACCTTGGGGTTCAGTCCCTTGGATTTCACATAAGCCTCGCCGCGGGCGCGAATACGGGCCTTTTCCTTGTCGCTCTTGCGATAGGCGTTGATTTCGTCGTCGCTATAGCCCAGGCCATTGGCCTTGCGCTTGAGCGACCACAGGAAACTCAGCCCCTTGCCCTTACGGGTCCTGATCGTGCTGCACTTCTCGTCAATCTCCATCGCGATGGCCACAGCAAGCATGTTGTCATCGATGGCCTTCACATCCCGAAGATGTGGCTTGGCGCTTGCCGCACCTGCCGCGATGGAAAGACCCAGGATCAGACTTGTCATCATACGCATGGCGTTACTCCTTTTGCACTGCGTTCCGGGGCACTGCACATGGCACGCCCTTCGCAGGCCGACATGGGTGCAGGCGCTGCTGTTATGCAATAACAGCCACCGTAACCCCCTGTTTCAGCAGGGTTTCGCCAGTTTGGCACAGGATATGAGCGATGCTTTACCACCCCTTGCATTCCCCGCGCAGGATCAGGTCATCATTGTTCAACACAAGCGCGGAATCCTCGACATCCGGGCCGTTGACCCAAACCATCTCGGAATCTCCGTAGTTTTCGATGCAATAGCGGTTGGCTTCGTGCCGCCCGGCCTCGCGTGCGCCCCTGAGGCTTCTGGTGGCGTTGGGCACACGGATCGTGAACTTTTCGCGTACGGCGTCATCGACCTGAACCGAACTGCGGAACTTGTGCCCGTCAAATTCGTTTCGTTGAACACGGTCGCGTACTTTCCCACAACCGGACAGGCCGCCCACAAGAGCCAGCACCGTACATCCATATGCCAGTTTTGCCAAACGTGTCATTTTCTCTTACTCCGCCGCCATCGCGCCCATGCGACCCGTCTTCTGGGCCTTGATGCGGTCTTCGATCTCTTCACGGAAATTCCGGATCAACCCCTGAATGGGCCAGGCCGACGCGTCCCCGAGGGCGCAAATCGTATGGCCTTCAACCTGCTTGGTGACATCGAACAGCATGTCGATCTCTTCGATCTCGGCCTCGCCACGCACCAGCCGGTCCATGATCCGCATCATCCACCCGGTGCCCTCGCGGCATGGGGTGCATTGGCCACAGCTTTCGTGCTTATAGAACTTGGACAGACGCCAGATCGCCTTGATGATATCGGTCTGCTTGTCCATCACGATCACCGCAGCGGTGCCAAGCGACGATCCCACATCACGCAACGCGTCGAAATCCATGATCGCGTCGCGCATGTTTTCCCCGCGCACACATGGCACCGAGGACCCGCCCGGGATCACTGCCAACAGATTGTCCCACCCGCCACGAATGCCGCCACAGTGCTTTTCTATCAGTTCTTCAAACGAAATCGACATCGCCTCTTCAACCACACAAGGGTTGTTCACATGGCCCGAAATCCCGAACAGCTTGGTGCCCGCGTTGTTGGGTCGGCCAAAGCTTGAAAACCACTCGGCCCCACGGCGCAGGATGGTGGGCACGGTGGCAATGGATTCCACGTTGTTCACGGTGGTCGGGCACCCATACAAACCTGCCCCGGCGGGAAATGGCGGTTTCATCCGCGGCATTCCCTTCTTGCCCTCAAGGCTTTCCAGAAGCGCGGTTTCCTCACCACAAATATAGGCACCGGCACCGTGATGCAGGTAAAGGTCGAAATCCCAGCCCGACCCGGCGGCATTCACACCCAGCAACCCGTTGTCATAGGCTTCGTCAATCGCCGCCTGCAACGCCTCGCGCTCGCGGATATATTCACCGCGGATATAGATGTAACAGGCATGGGCATTCATCGCAAAAGACGCAATCAAACAGCCTTCGATCAACGTGTGCGGATCGTGGCGCATAATTTCGCGGTCTTTACAGGTGCCGGGCTCGGATTCATCGGCATTGACGACCAGATAGGCGGGGCGTCCATCGCTTTCCTTGGGCATGAACGACCACTTCAACCCGGTAGGGAACCCGGCCCCGCCGCGACCGCGCAGCCCGCTGGCCTTCATCTCGTCGATGATCCAATCGCGCCCCTTGGCAATGATCGCGTCGGTGCCATCCCAATGGCCTCGGGCCTTGGCCCCGGCAAGCGTCCGCTCGTGCATACCATAAAGGTTGGTAAAGATGCGGTCCTGATCCTTTAGCATGCCCGTTCTACCCTTCGTTGTCCCGGCGCGCGCGCCGGATCTGTAATGTAACGACCAACGCCCAGATAAAGGCGGCAATCGCGGCGAAATCAAAAAGCAGGGCAAAGCGCCCGGGCATCCCCAATTTCGGCCCAAAAAACTGGACGGCAATCCACAGCACGGCGGTCACCGCAATGACAAGGCTTGCCACCCGTCCCTTGCGCGCCAATGCTGTTTCCGTATCGCAGTCCATCATCGTCATCCTCAGTAAACCTTGCCTTCATCGACACGCTTGCTGAATTCCGTTTCCCCGCCTGCGGCAAGGATCTTGGCCTGTTCAATCCAATTGTCGCGGGTTGCGCGGCCCTTGAACCCGGTGAGATTGGCGTTGACCCAGGCCAATTCATCCGCCGTCCAGTTGGCGATCTGGTCGAAATGATAAAACCCAAGCTCGTTGCAAAGAGTTTCCAGCTTTACCCCTATCCCTTTGATTTCTTTAAGATTATCAGGCTTCCCATCCCGCGGCGCGGTCAGGGCTTTGGGGCGTGTGCCCTCGTTTTCACCTTCGAAAATCAAATCGCCGTCAAAGTCCGACGTCGCAGCCTCCTCCGCAGCCTTCGCGGCAGCAGCCTCCTCCGCAGCCTTCGCAGCAGCAGCCTCTTCCGCAGCTTTCGCAGCAGCAGCCTCTTCCGCAGCCTTCGCGGCAGCGGCCTCTTCCGCAGCCTTCGCGGCAGCAGCCTCTTCCGCAGCCTTCGCAGCCGCCGCCTCTTCCGCAGACTTCGCGGCAACAGTTCCAGAAGCAACAGCAGCAACACCCGCCCCTGCGTGATCGGCATCAGCGACAGCCTCTGCCTTGCGGCCACACATCAGGTTAGAAAGCACAAGTCCCAAAAACGCGGCGACCGACAGGCCAGCAAACAGCGACGGCAACCAGCCCACAGCCGCAAGCGACACCCAAAAGACCAGAAGGCCAGCCACAAGCCCGATCAACCAACTGATCCAGCCGCACGGCCCCATCTCTGAAATATACTTCATGTTTTCATCCCCTTACTGCTAAAAACCTGCGTCGCGTTACTTGCGTCGCGTTACTTTCCTTTCTGCTTGCGCGAAAACTCGGTTTCGCCGCCTCGTGCCAGGATCTTCGCCTGATCTATCCAATTGTCTCGTTCAATCCGGCCCTTGAACCGCAAGCGACTGTCAACCCAGGCGATTTCCGCCTCGGTCCATTTTGCCACCTGGTCAAAATGCCAGATTCCCAGTTCATTCAGCGTCTGCTCCAGCTTGGGGCCCACGCCGCTGATCAGTTTCAGATCGTCCGCCGTTTCCCCCTTGCGGGGCGCTTTCAACACCTCGGGCTGTGCTTCTTTGACTGCCCCTGCGGGCGTGTCAGAAGCCTTTGCCGTGGTTTTTGGGGCGCTCTTGGCGGGCTTTGCCGCCGCATCTGCGGGTTTCGCGGGTTTCGCCGGTGTTTCCGTCGCGGCAGTCGCCTTTTTCTTCGCGGCTGGCCTGGCTTTGGACTTCGCAGCCCCTTTGCCCGCGTTCTTGTCAGACCGGTCCTGCCACGGGGTCAGCAAAGGCACCTCGGTGCCATCGATCCGCTTGACGGTTTCGCCCAGATCCACCGCCAGCTGGACGCTGGCGTTGTACTGGGTCTTGCCGCTTTCATAGTCGGTCAGAGAAGTCAGGCCCGACAGAGGTTCCGCCCCATAGCGGCCATTCTGTGGCCCTGGCACAGGGACTTTACCCGCCACCAGTTCATCCAGGATTTCGCCAAACCGCTCGGCGGTCAGATCCTCGTAATAATCCTTGCCGATCTGTGCCATGGGCGCATTGGTACAGGATCCAAGGCATTCCACCTCTTCCCAGCTCAGCTTGCCATCAGCGGACAGGGTATGTGGTTTGTCGGCAATCTTTTCGCGGCATACCGCGATCAGGTCCTCGGCCCCGCAGATCATACAGGACGTGGTGCCGCACACCTGAATATGCGCAACCGAGCCCACCGGCTGCAATTGGAACATAAAGTAGAATGACGCCACTTCGAGCACGCGCATATAGGCCATGCCAAGCATATCCGCGACATATTCGATCGCCGGACGGGTCAGCCACCCTTCCTGCTCCTGTGCTCGCCACAACAGCGGGATCACGGCGCTGGCCTGTCGGCCTTCGGGGTATTTCGTCATTTGCCCTTCGGCCCAGGCCTGATTGGCGGGGGTAAAGGCAAAACTCGCGGGTTGTTCGGGATGAAGACGGCGAAGCATTAGCGGTCAATCTCTCCAAAAACGATGTCCATGGTGCCGATGATGGCGGCGACGTCGGCCAATTGATGACCACCGGCCACGTGGTCCATGGCTTGCAGGTGCAAATACCCCGGCGCGCGGATTTTTGCGCGGTAAGGCTTGTTCGATCCATCCGATTTCAGAAACACGCCGAATTCGCCCTTGGGTGCCTCAACGGCGGCATAAACTTCGCCCTCGGGCACGTGGAACCCTTCGGTATAAAGCTTGAAATGGTGGATCAGGCTTTCCATGCTGGTCTTCATGTCACCGCGTTTCGGCGGCGTCAGCTTGCCCCGCGCCAGCACATCCCCCGGCTCATTGCGCAGCTTTTCACAGGCCTGACGGATGATCGACAGCGACTGGCGCATCTCTTCCATCCGCACAAGGTAACGGTCATAGCAGTCACCATTCTTGCCCACGGGAATCTGGAACTCGAATTCGTCATAGCATTCATAGGGCTGCGCGCGGCGCAAATCCCAGGCAAGGCCCGAACCGCGCACCATCACACCGCTGAACCCATAGTTCAGAATGTCTTCTTCACTCACGATCCCGATATCGGCGTTGCGTTGCTTGAAAATCCGGTTTTCGGTCAACAACCCGTCGATATCTTCCATGAAGCCGGGGAATTCGTCCCGCGCCCAGGCGTCGATATCCTCGATCAACTCGGGCGTCAGATCCTGATGCACCCCGCCGGGGCGGAAATAATTCGCGTGCAGCCGCGCGCCACAGGCCCGCTCGTAAAAGATCATCAGCTTTTCACGCTCTTCAAACCCCCAAAGCGGCGGGGTCAGCGCGCCCACGTCCATCGCCTGAGTGGTGATGTTGAGCAGGTGGTTCAGAATGCGGCCAATCTCGGAAAACAGCACCCGGATCAACGACCCGCGGCGCGGCACCTCAACCCCGGTCAGCTTTTCGATGGCAAGGCACCAGGCATGTTCCTGGTTCATCGGTGCCACATAGTCCAGCCGGTCGAAATAGGGCAGGTTCTGCAGATACGTGCGGCTTTCCATCAGCTTTTCGGTGCCACGGTGCAGCAATCCGATATGCGGGTCGGCACGTTCAACGATTTCACCATCCAGCTCAAGCACCATGCGCAACACGCCGTGGGCGGCGGGGTGCTGGGGACCGAAGTTGATGTTGAAATTGCGGATCTTCTGTTCGCCGGTCAGGGCGTCATCGAAACCATTGGAGCCGTCCATCATTGGCCGCCCTCCCCTGAAAACATTGCTATCACCTCGGCCCCGGTCAGCTTTTGCGTCGAATTGGCCAGATCATAGCAACCCGGCTTGTCGTCCACGAAGATTTCCATCCCGACGGCGAACTGGCCGGGATCGTCGAAACATTGGATCGACACCTGATTTTGTTTGCCGTCTTTGGAGCGCCATATCAGCGAGGAACCGCATTTCGCACAGGATACCCGCTGTCCCCACTCGCTGCTGTCAAACACATTGAGCGGCGCGCCTTCGGCAATCGACACGCTGTCGCCGCAGGACACCGAAATGAACATCCCCCCGGACCAGCGCCGACACATCGAACAATGACACACCCCGGCCGGAAAATCGCCAGTGGGGGTGGCCTGAAACGACACCGCGCCACACATACATTGACCGTCAAGCGCCGTCATTTTGCCTGCTCCTTTTCATCACCCGGAAGAATGTATTCCGCACCCTCCCACGGGCTCATGAAATCGAATTGACGGTATTCCTGAACCAGCTTCACCGGCTCATAAACCACGCGTTTGAGCGTTTCGTCATAGCGCACTTCGGTATAGCCAGTGGTCGGGAAATCCTTGCGCAGCGGATGGCCGCGGAACCCGTAATCGGTCAGCAGACGGCGTAAATCCGGGTGGCCGCTGAACAGGATACCAAACATGTCGAACACTTCGCGTTCGAACCAGTTGGCGCTGGGATGCACATCGACAATAGACGGCACCATATCCTCTTCGCGGACACTGACCCGCAACCGGATCCGCTGGTTCTGATACATGCTCAGGAAATGATAGATCACGTCGAACCGCTTGGCCCGTTCCGGGTAATCCACCGCCGTGATGTCCACCAGAGTCGAAAACCTGCAATTGCTGTCACTGCGCAGGAATTCGACAAAGGCCGCGATGTTGGACGGGGCCACATCCACGGTCAGTTCATCAAACGCGACGTCCCACCCCAGAACGCAATCAGGGCGCCTGGCTTCGATATGCGCGCCCAGTTCTTTCAATGCCTCTGTCATCGTACAATCGTCCCCGTGCGGCGAATCTTGCGGGCAAGCTGCAGGATTCCGTACACCAGCGCCTCTGCCGTCGGCGGGCAGCCGGGCACATAGACGTCAACCGGCACGATCCGGTCACAGCCCCGCACCACGGAATAGCTGTAATGGTAATACCCGCCCCCATTGGCACAGGACCCCATGGAGATCACGTAACGCGGTTCGGGCATCTGGTCGTAAACCTTGCGCAGCGCCGGGGCCATCTTGTTGGTCAGCGTCCCGGCCACGATCATCACGTCCGACTGGCGCGGGCTGGCGCGCGGCGCGATTCCATAGCGTTCAATGTCATAGCGCGGCATCGAGGCGTGCATCATCTCTACCGCGCAACAGGCCAACCCAAAGGTCATCCAGTGCAGCGACCCGGTGCGCGCCCAATTGATGATGTCATCCGTGGTGGTCAGCAGGAACCCCTTGTCCTGCAATTCGTTGTTCAGCGCCTGTGTGGCCACTTCCTGATCTGCCCCGGCTGTATAAAGCCCGGTCTGCACCTTGGTATCGGTCACGACCATTCCAGCGCCCCTTTCTTCCACTCATAGGCAAACCCGATGGTCAGAACGGCCAGAAAGACCATCATCGACCAGAAGCCCACCATACTCACATCCCTGAACGCCACGGCCCACGGAAACAGCATCGCGATTTCCAGATCGAAGATGATGAACAGGATCGAAACAAGGTAGAACCGGACATCGAATTTCATCCGGGCATCATCAAATGCGTTGAACCCGCATTCATAGGCCGAAACCTTTTCAGGGTCCGGATTTCGCACGGCCAGAACGACAGCCGCGAGAATCAGCACGATACCAATGACGATGGCGAGGGCCAGAAAGATGAGAATGGGAAGGTATTCCCTGAGCATCTCTTCCACTTTTGGGCTCCTTTCATGCGCGAAGTGTTGCGCATTGAGTTAGCAGTGAAATCTTGCCAAGGGTTTACTTCGCCCCCATGTCAGGGTCAATGGACGTCCCGTCACATTCACAGTTATGAATGCAATGCAGTACCCGCTGTATGCAATTGCACACACCCCCTGAAAATCAGGGGTTTTCTCTATGTTTTCTTCGATATTTACCGGATTAAAAAAATAGTTAATCGCGGCGCGAAATGATGTTTTTTCCACCTGTCATTTTGTTTCTCTGCCCGCTCAACGCGACTCACCCGAATTCCTCACGCGCTCCTGCCCGTTGCGCCCCTCGGTTTCGACCTCCACGCCCGATGGGTTTTGACAAAAAAGCAAAGCGTCAAAAGTGAGGCTTGACTAATCTTAGTGTTTTTGTCAGCTTTATCGCATTCATCAGCCAACCCTCTCCCTCATCGGGTCAGCCAGTGATTTCAAAGATTGATACTTCCCGCCACTCGGGCGGGGGCGCGGCAAACAGGCGGCCCCTGCCCCGGCAACAGACGCGAACAGAAGAGGACAACACGATGACCGCAATGCCAACAACCCCGCTTGGAACCGATCCCAACTCTATTCCCGTGCATGATGCACGCGCTTTGGTCGGGGACGGGGTTCTGACTTATATCCAGCTTGACGATCAAACCTACACCCTGCGCATCACCCGCGCGGGCAAGTTGATTCTGACAAAATGACCGGTACGGGAAGCGGGCGGGGGCAGAGACCACCTGGCGCGGCGGCGGTGGGACACCTTCGTGACCTCACGCCGCAACAGGTTGCCGTGGTCCAGGCCTTTCGCTGTTGGGCGCCGAAAGATGCCCCTGCCGCCGAGCGACGCGAATTTGCCAACCGCTGCGGTGAAAACACCTGTGCCGCACTTGATGAGTTTTTCGCAATCACGCAGTGCTATGGCCGCCGCCCGCTGGTGCGCCACGCACCGAAATGCAGCTGTCTGGGCGCAGATGAGGCGTGGTTTGCCAACATGGTGGATCGCGCAACAACTGGCGATCCAGAGGACGCCATGATGCTCGCAACGCTGCTCGTGCGACCGGATATCGCCCATGGTGCCGTTCACTTCGCCCGCGCTCTGGGACTGGCGGTCAAAGGGCACAGGTGGAACACAGCGGGTTCCGGCCATGCAATGGCGGGGACAAGTTCCTTCTCTGCTGATTATCGCGATCCCTCTGCCCCCCTGCACTAAGCATCTGCCCCCTCCCTGTACTAAGCATCAGGTCCTTCGCGCCCTATGCCATGGGCTGCCTCGGAAGACCCCGAAAGAAAAAGCGCGCCGAACCACGGCGCGCTTCTTGTCTTTTCCACCTCGGGCTATCCTGGAAAACCTGGAAAACGTCACGACGACCGCCCCCGCCTCTGATCATGCACACACCGCACCAAACGCCATAACACCGTATCATCATGTCATACCGCCATGCCCGGCGCACCGGGGTGGGTGGGTGGGCGGTGCGCCGGGCATGGCACCGCTCACGGCGCGTTACACGATCCAGGGTGCCTTGCGCTTTTCGAAAAACGCCGCGATGCCCGCACGCGCTTCTTCCCCTTCCCAGGTTTCAACCAACCGGTTGATCGTGTCATCCACGATCTCCTCGGTGATTTGCGGCCCCAGGTCCCGCGCCAGCTTTTTGCTCGCCGCCACGGCCTCGGGGGCAGCGGCCAGATAAGGGACCACCTCGGCTTCTACCGCCGCGTCCAGCTCGGCCTCATCCACCACCCGCGCCAAAAGGTTCAGCGCCTGCGCCTCCTCGGCCCCGAACAGGCGCGCCGACATGAACACGCGCCGCGCCTTGTCCTCGCCCATTCGCGCCAGCACATAAGGAGAGATCGTGGCCGGGATCAGGCCCAGCTTCACCTCGGTCAAACCGAACTTCGCCCCCGGCACCCCGATCGCCACATCGGCCACGGACATCATGCCGATCCCGCCGCCAAACGCATTCCCCTGCACCCGCGCAATCAAAGGTTTGGGCAGGGTATTCAGAGCAAACAGCGCCATGGCCAGCTTGCGCGCCTCCACCCTGCGGGTTTCCCGATCCGCTGCCATCTGATCCTGCATCCACCGCAGATCGCCCCCGGCACAGAAACTCTTGCCCCGGGCGGCCAGCACCACCACACGCACCGCCGGATCCTCGCCCAGCGCCCTGGCCGCTGCCGCAAGCTCTTCGATCATCGTTCCCGACATGGCGTTGTGCTTCTCTGCCCGGTCCAGCCACAAGGTGGCCACACCGCGCGCATCCATCTCAATACTTACAGTTTCATACATCGCTCTCATCCCAGTCTTTCTGCTTGTTTTCCCCTGTTCCGTCCTGCTCAGGGCCGTCAGGGCTGCGTCGATCCCGACACGCCGCCGCATCCGCCCAATCGGTGGACACATGCCCCAAAGGCCACCAGCGCGGGCCTCCCCCCGCTGACAACACAGCTGCCGCCTCCGGGAACGGCTTAACCCTTCATTCAGATGCCCCGCGCATCACCCGCGCCATGGCTGCGGCCTGTTCCAGAACCTCACGCTTCAACCCGGTTGCATAGCCCAGCGCAATCAGCCGATCATGCACAGCCTCCGTGGCCACGTTCCCGGCAGCCCCCGGCGCATAAGGACACCCGCCCAGCCCACCGACGGCGGCATCAAACACGCGCAGCCCCCGGGCCAGAGAGGTCTCGATATTATCCAACGCCCGACCTGCCGTATCATGGTAATGCCCGGCCAGCTTGGCCGCGGGCACCTCCTCAAGCACGCCCGCCAACATCGCGTCAATCGTTTCCGGGCGCCCCTGCCCGATCGTGTCCCCAAGCGAAATTTCGTAACACCCCATCTCCAGCAACGCCCGCGCCACCCGTGCCACAGCGTCCGGCGCTGTTGGCCCGTCATAAGGGCAATCGGTCACGCAAGAGATATAGCCACGCATCGGTACGCCGACCTCCGCCGCCGCAGCCGCAACAGGGCGAAAACGCTCAAGGCTTTCGGCAATCGTGGCGTTGATATTGGCCTTGGAAAACCCTTCCGACGCGCTGCCGAAAATGGCGACTTCATCGGCTTTGGCGGCAATCGCCCCCTCGAACCCGCGCATGTTCGGCGTCAGCGCCGCATAGGAAATACCCGCCCCGCGCGTGATCCCGGCCAACACCTCGGCGCTGTCCGCCATCTGGGGCACCCATTTCGGACTGACAAAGCTCGCCACTTCAATGCGTGAAAACCCGGCCTTGCTCAGACAATCCACCAGGGCGATCTTCTCCGCCGTCGGGATCTGGCGTTTTTCATTCTGCAACCCATCCCGCGGCCCCACTTCGAATATCTCAACCCGTTCCGACATCCCGTCCTGTCCTTTCATCTTTCCGTCAAATACGCATGCCGGAACCGGCTCACGCTTCGGGCAATTCGTAAAAATCGCGGTCGTAAAACCGCTGCAACCCTTCGGCCTCCGCCGCCCGTTGATAGGCCGGGCGCGCTTCAATGCGCTCTTTATAGGCGCGTACATGGGCAAACTCGTCAAGCCGCACATAGTGTGATGCCGCATCCAGGGTGAAGCCCATCATCGTATCGGCGGCGGAAAACCCGCTGGCCAACAGATAATCATGCTGTGCCAGCACCTGCTCCAACAGCCTCAGCGTGATCGCCAACCGCTTGGTTTCGATCCCCATCACGGTCACGGACCGCATCGCCGGGTCACGGAGGAACAGATGCTGCATATTCAGGTTCTGGATCAGCACACCAATGGTTTCGGCATAGTGAATCCAAGTCAGGAACTGAGGCCGCTCCTCACTGCCCACCGCCGGGGCCAGACCATGTTCGGGACGGGTTTCACAAAGGTATTCCGTAATCGCCCCGCTTTCGAACAACACCCGCCCGTCAATCTCAAGCGCAGGCACTCGCCCGGCGGGGGACATGGCAAGAAACTCGGGCGCGCGCAATGACCCGTCAGTGATCGAATAGGTCACAACCCGGGGCGAAATACCCATCTCGTAAAGCAGCCATAACACCCGGAAAGACCGGCTTCCGGCGATCCCGTGCAACACGACTTCGTCTTTGTCACTCATATCCCGTCTCCCTGTTTCTTAAATCCGCCAGCATGTCCGCCAGCTTGCCCCAAAAGGGCCTGACCCCCGCGGTCGGGGTGGGTGGGCGGAACGACCGCGAGGGTCAGGCCCGCCCACAGGCTCACGCCGCCGCTTCGGCCTCGTCCTCGTCTTCCAGCCGGATCAACGCTGCCCCGGCCTCGACCTGCGCCCCGGCCTGCGTCAGAACCTCTGCCACGATCCCGTCCCGGGCGGCCAGCAGGGCGTGTTCCATCTTCATCGCCTCCAGAATGGCCAGCCGGTCGCCCTCTTTCACAACCTGTCCGGCCTCGGCAAACACCGCCTTGACCGATCCCGGCATAGGCGCTTCGATGAGATTGCCATCCCCGCCCGCGCCCACGTCGCGATTCAGCGGGTCAACCACCTCGAACGCCAGCCCGTATTGCGAGAACACCGTCACCGTTGCGCCATTCACGACCACACGCGGTGCCCGTGCCCCGTTCAAAGACCACTGGCCCTGTACCCGCGTTGCCACAACCTCGGCCCCCTCAATCCTGACCTCATGCCGGTCCGCGCCCAACGTGCGCACCACCGCGTCAAAGGCTTCGCCCTCGAACTCCAGCCTGACGGTCCGGTTCAGAGCGCGCCACAGGGTAAACCCGGTCTCCGCCCCCGTGCCGTCCAACAGCCCCAAAGCCGCAAGCGCAGCCAGCGCACGTTCATGGTGTCCGGGGACAGGCGGCTGAACCAGACTGTCCAGATCTCGCCCGATCAACCCGGTATCCACCTCCCCGCGGGCAAAACCTTCGTGGGCGCACAAGGCACCAAGAAAGCCAAGATTGGTCACCGTCCCGGCCACTTCGGTCCGCGCCAGCGCATCGGCCATCCGCCGCAACGCCACCGCCCGGTTTGGCCCGTGGGTGATCACCTTGGCAATCATCGGATCATAATGCGGGCTGATCGTGTCACCGGGCCGCACACCGCTGTCATTGCGCGCCGCATCGCTGAATTGCAGATGCGCCAGGGTCCCGGTGGCAGGCAGGAACCCCGCCGGCACATCCTCGGCATAAAGGCGGCTCTCAAAGGCGTGGCCGGTGATCGACAATTCCTCCTGCGCCACAGGCAGGGACTCGCCGCTGGCCACGCGCAACTGCCACTCCACAAGGTCAACCCCGGTAATCGCCTCGGTCACAGGGTGTTCCACCTGCAACCGCGTGTTCATCTCCATGAACCAGAACCCGTCAGGACGCAGCCCGCGTGACCCGTCAACGATGAATTCCACCGTCCCGGCCCCCTTATACCCGATCGCCTCGGCGGCACGTACAGCGGACTGTCCCATGGCACTGCGCATCTCTTCCGTCATCCCCGGAGCCGGGGCTTCCTCGATCACCTTCTGGTGACGGCGCTGCAACGAACAATCCCGCTCAAACAGATGCACCGCTTTTTCGCCATCGCCAAAAACCTGCACCTCGATATGGCGCGGCTGGCTGACAAATTTTTCGATCAAAACGTCTTCGTTGCCAAAGGCGGTCCTGGCCTCGCCCCGCGCACTGGCCAGCGCATCCATGAACCCGGACGGGTCGTCGACCAACCGCATCCCCTTGCCGCCGCCCCCGGCAACGGCCTTGATCAGAACAGGGTAACCAATGGCATCCGCCGCACCGGACAAATGCTCCGGGTCCTGATTGTCGCCGTGATAGCCCGGCACCACCGGCACTCCGGCTTTTTCCATCAACGCCTTGGCCGCATCCTTCAACCCCATGGCATTGATCGCATCCGCCGAAGGCCCGATGAACACCAGCCCCGCCGCCTCAACCGCATCAACAAAACCGGGGTTCTCGGACAGAAAGCCATAGCCCGGGTGGATCGCCTGAGCGCCAGTGTCCAGCGCCGCCTGAATGATGACCTCTCCCTTGAGGTAACTCTCCGCCGGGGCCGCGCCGCCGATATGAACGGCCTCGTCCGCCACCGCCACATGGGCCGCACCGGCATCGGCGTCTGAATAAACGGCGACCACACGCACCCCCATGGCCTGTGCGCTTTCGGCGACCCGAACGGCAATCTCACCACGGTTCGCGATCAGGATCTTGTCAAACATGTCTTTGTCTTCCTTCCTCAATGCCCCAATGCCCCCTGAGGCGGGCGGGGGTGGGCGGGTGGGTCCGGCTCAGGGGGCATATCCCTGCGCCACACCTCACCGGCCTCGTTTCAACTCTCCTGCACAGCACCCAGCACGCCGCGCAAAACTTCTTCGCCGGGCGCATCAAACGCAACCAGCACAACCTTCAAATGATCCGAAAAACCGTCCGGTATTTCACCTGATATATCATCGGGCACACCTTCTGCGGCCAACGCCTCCCGCACGGCCCGCACCGCAATGCGCGCTGCCGCCTCGGGCGGATACCCGAACACACCTGTTGAAATCGCCGGAAACGCTACGGACCTGCACCCGGCCCGTCGCGCCAAGGCCACCGACCGCTTGTAACACTGCGCCAACAGCCCGGGCTCGCCTGCCTCCCCGCCGGACCAGACAGGTCCAACCGTGTGGATCACATAGCGCGCAGGCAAACCATAGCCGCCGGTGATCTTCGCCTCTCCGGTCTCGCATCCCCCAAGCCCGCGGCACTCCTCCAACAACCCCGACCCCGCCGCGCGGTGAATGGCACCGTCCACGCCCCCGCCGCCCAACAGCGACCGGTTGGCCGCGTTGACGATTGCGTCCACGTTCAGCGTTGTAATATCTCCGCGCCAGACCTCGATCATCCCACCAGCCCCGCGTTGCGCGCGATCACGGCCTCGGCCTCTGCAACCATGCCTGTGACGATCTCTGCCACCGGGACGCGGTCATGGATCAACCCCGCCGCCTCTCCGACAAAGGTGTTGGCCACCTCCACGTCACCTGTCGCCCAGGCCTGCCCCCAGCGCGCCGCCTCTTCCTCGGCCACGGCCAGCAGCCCCGGCAAATCCCCGTGCCACCGGTCGGTAAAGCCATTCCGCAACACCCGCGCCGTATACCGGCCCGGCCACTCCAGACGCCGTGCGATGTCCATGACCGAAGACCGGATCGTCTGATCCCCCGTGGCGTCGATCGCCGCCGCCACCATGTTGGGATGGGCCAGGGATTCTGTGCTGGCCCACAACCGCGACCCGACCAGCACCCCCTCGGCCCCCAACGCCAGCGCCGCAGCCAGCCCGCGCCCATCGGCAATGCCCCCCGCCGCCACCAGGATCGCTTCCGACCCCGATCCGGCCAGCCAATCCGCCACCTCGGGCACAAGCGTCATGGTCGCCCGCGACTCGCCATGCCCACCCGCTTCGGCACCCTGAGCCACGATGACCAAGGCCCCGCATTCCGCAGCCCGCTGCGCATCGCGCAGGCTCTGCACCTGGCAAATCATCGGCACATCTGCCGCCGCGATCTCCCCGGCAAACTCCGCCGGGTCGGCAAAGGACAGGAACACGGCGCGCGGGTTCCGCTCCAATACCGCGCTCAACAGGTCCCGGTTTTCCCGCAGCTTCCACGAAATGAACCCAACCCCAACGGCGGCATTTCCCGCCTGCTCCATCTCGTGCATCACCCAATCGCGGTCGCAATAGGCCCCGCCAATGAACCCAAGCCCCCCGGCCCCGGTGACCGCCGCCGCCAGCGCCCCCCCCGAGACGAGCGCCATGGGCGCGCCCAGAATCGGGTGCTGCAAGTCAAAAGCCTCGGTCAGCCGGGTCCTGATCATTGTCCAAACTCCCCCTGATCGACGACACGCGCCTCGGGCAACGCTTCACCCCGCGCCGCAAACCCGGCCACCACGTCACAGGTCAGGGTTTTCTGCCCGGTCAGACCCAACGAAAGGACGCGCGCGCTCACCCCGGCGCTGTCGCCAAAGGTGAACGTAACCACACCGGGATATCGCGCCAGGGGAACGCTCATGCCGCCTCCAGCCGCGCGCACCAGTCAATCCGCGCCCCACCGCGATAAGGCACGGCACCCCCCTCACCGATCAGCGTCTCGGCCACATCGGTGCCGTCCACATGCAGCCGGATCAACACCCGGCCATATTTGTCATGCCCCCTGCGCCAGATGTCCACGGCCGCGCCCCGGGCCTTGATCAGCGCCCGCAACCGTTCCGTGGCGGCCCTGCCATGGCGGCGCTCTGCTGCACATCTCGCATCGCGGGTCTCCGGGGTATCCAGCCCCACAATGCGGGCCGTCCGTGCCGCGCCGTCACAGATCAACTCCACCGTATCCCCGTCATAGACATAGCCCACGGAACACCCCGCCTCGGCCCGGGCCTCTTCGCTGACCCGCACGACATAAACCCACACCGCCATGGTCAACGCGGTCAGGATCAGGGCCTTGGCGACAAATTCGATCACGACCCATCACCCTCACTCTGATCACCACTTTGCGTCCTGACCTCGTCATCGTCCTTATAGGACCGATAGCGATACCCGTAGGCGAGGTTGGGCCGCTCCCCTTCCCACATCCAGATCGTGATGCCGAGAATGACCAGCAATTCGACCAGCGCAGGAAACCCGCCTCCGATCCCCGCGCGCACGGTGGAATAAATCGTCATACCGCCAAGTATGATCAGAAGCGTCCGCGCAATCGGCGCGCGCATCAAAACCAGCACGGCGCAGAACAAAGGGATCACCGACATCAACAGCCCCCAGACCGGGCCAAGCTGCTGGGACGCCATCCACAACCGCTGACCCGCCACGAAAAACAAAAGACAGGCGACCCCGACAAGAGCCCAGTTCAACTGACCCTTGGGATGGGCATGGGCCATTTCCCGCGTCACATGAACCCAGCGCGCGCCGCTGAACGGGTCCCGTCTGCCATATTTCAACTTTTGCTCTTCGCTCATGATGGCTCTCCATGCCCCGCACCCAAGGGCCCGCCCTGATTACATCCTGAAAACGCCGAACCGCGTGTCTTCGATGGGGGCATTCAACGAGGCGGACAGCGACAGGGCAAGCACATCCCGCGTCTTGCGCGGATCCACAATCCCATCATCCCACAACCTTGCCGAGGCATAAAGCGGGTGCGCCTGTTCCTCGAACATCTCGATGGTGGGGCGCTTGAACTCCGCCTCTTCCTCCGGGGTCCAGCTTCCGCCGCCCCGTTCAATCGCATCCCGTTTCACAGTGGCCAGCACGCCCGCGGCCTGTTCGCCGCCCATCACGCTGATCCGGCTGTTGGGCCATGTCCACAGGAACCTGGGGCTATAGGCGCGCCCGGCCATGCCATAATTACCCGCACCAAACGATCCACCGACCAACATGGTGATCTTGGGCACTTTCGTCGTGGCCACCGCCGTCACCATCTTGGCACCGTGGCGGGCAATGCCTTCGTTTTCGTATTTCCGCCCCACCATGAACCCGGTGATGTTCTGCAGGAAAACCAGCGGGATATGGCGTTGCGAGCACAGCTCAACGAAATGCGCCGCCTTCTGTGCGGCCTCGCTGAAAATCACACCATTATTGGCGATGATCCCCACCGGGCACCCCTTCACATGGGCAAACCCGCACACGATGGTCTCTCCGAACCGCGGCTTGAATTCGTCAAACCGGCTGCCATCCACCACCCGGGCAATCACTTCGCGAATGTCATAGGGGGTTTTCAAATCGCCCGGCACCACGCCCAAAATCTCTTCGGGGTCATAGGCAGGCTCTTCGCTGCTCTGCCACTGCACGGTGCTGGGCTTTGCCCGGTTCAGGCTCTGCACCGCGCGCCGCGCCAGGGCCAGCGCATGGGAATCATCCTCGGCCAGGTAATCGGCCACACCGGAAAGGCGCGTATGCACATCTCCGCCGCCAAGGTCTTCGGCGCTGACCACCTCACCCGTCGCCGCCTTGACCAGCGGCGGACCGGCCAGAAAGATCGTGCCCTGTTCCTTGACGATGATCGTCACATCCGACATCGCGGGCACATAGGCCCCCCCGGCGGTACAGGACCCCATGACCACGGCAATCTGTGGAATACCCTTGGCGCTCATGTTCGCCTGATTGTAAAAGATCCGCCCGAAATGGTCGCGATCCGGGAACACCTCGTCCTGGTTGGGCAGGTTCGCCCCGCCACTGTCGACCAGATAAATACAGGGCAGCATGTTTTCTTCGGCGATCTCCTGCGCGCGCAGGTGTTTCTTGACCGTCATCGGATAATAGGTGCCGCCCTTTACGGTGGCGTCGTTGCAGACCACCATGACCTCTTGTCCGTGTACCTGCCCGATGCCCGCGATGACCCCGGCACAGGGCGCGGCCCCGTCATAAAGCCCATGCGCCGCCGTGGCCCCGATTTCAAGGAAAGGCGAGCCGGGATCCAACAGGTTGGCCACCCGCTGGCGTGGCAACATCTTGCCCCGGCTTTCATGGCGCGCCCGGCTCTTTTCGCCGCCGCCCAGCGCCGCCGCTTCGGCGGCCTCGCGCACGATCGCAAGCCCCTCCATATGCGCTGCGATATTTGCCTTGAACCCGTCCGAGGACGGCAATGCCTGGGATTTCAGTTTCATATCCACCTCATCATGATGTCTGCCCCGGTTTGGGGCACAGGGACACGCCACGGCGCATCGTTAACACGAGAATGACTTTTCTTAACATTACAACGACTTGCACGGCGCAATGTCACATGCGGAAAAATCAAATTTTGTCGCAACGCCACCCATGGGAATTGACCTGGGCCAAAGCCACGACCCGGAAACAGGCAGAGCGTCCGCCACGCAGAACGAAAGACACCGCTGCGTTGATCAAGACGCTCACCCTTGCCACCCTGATGGTGGCCGTCGCCAGTCCGGCCTATGCCAGTGAATATGCCGCTGAAAAAGGCGCGATGACCCTTGCTATCGGCTTTCACAACGTCAAACCCAAATCGGGCCATGCACTGCTGGACGCCACGACGTTTGGACTTGGTATACTGCCCATGGATATCGGCACCATGAACCTTGATGAGAGCCTTGATCCGGTTGTGTTCGGCCTTTCCGACGTCCACAGCTGCTGATCCTGACCCTCTTCGGGCGCGTCTCCCGTCGGACGCGCCCAAAGACACGGGTCCCGACCTGTGCCGCCCCGGTTTTTCCAGTCCCGGATTATGCAGATTTACCAGCACCATCAGAACTGACCGTTCTCCAAAACAAACACCTGTTCGGCCGTGGTGACCATCTGACAGCCGGCATAGGCAGCCCCCGCGCCGGCCACTTCGGCCCAAAGGCTGGTTTCCCAACTGCACCGCCCATCGCGATAAGACAGCCACGCCTGCTGCATCCCCTGCAAGGCCGGGGCCCGTGGATGGTTCGGCTTGGTCTCGGCATCAAACGCCCTAGCCCGGCGCATCACGTCCTTGTAGACGGCGTTCAACCGGGTATCCCACCACGCATATGCAAGCTCCAGACACCCGCCTATGGCCGCGGTCGAAGACCCGCCCGGCGTGGCGGTCATACACGCCTCCGCCGATTTCCAGATACAGGCGCGGCGGTCCTCGGGCATCTCGGTTCGTGCAAGGCAATTGGCCGTGATGGCGGGATCAAAGTTCAACTCCTGCGCCGCCGCGGCCCCGAGCAGCGTCCAGACCGCAACAGCAGCAAGAAGCCCAACCCGGATCACGCCATCAGCCCCATAAGCTCGCGACCCACCAGCATCCGGCGGATTTCCGACGTGCCCGCACCGATTTCCATCAGCTTGGCATCACGGAAAATGCGGCCCACCGGGTTGTCCGAAAGGTATCCGGCCCCGCCGAATGCCTGTACCGCCTGATGCGCGACCTTCATGCCCTCTTCACTGGCATAAAGTACACAGGCCGCCGCGTCCTGACGCGTCACCTCGCCCCGGTCACAGGCCTTGGCGACCTCGTAGACATAGGCGCGGCTGGAATTCATCGCCGTGTACATGTCGGCAATCTTTGCCTGCATAAGCTGAAAGTTGCCAATCGGCTGGCCGAACTGTTTGCGCTCCAGCATATAGGGCATGACCTCGTCCATACAGGCCGCCATGATCCCGGTGCCGATCCCGGACAGAACCACGCGTTCGTAATCCAGACCGGACATCAGAACCGCAACCCCCTTGCCCTCTTCGCCAAGAATGTTTTCGTAGGGCACTTCAACGTCCTCGAAAATCAGTTCGGCGGTGTTGGACCCGCGCATCCCCAGCTTGTCGAAATGCGGGCTGGTCGAAAACCCGGCCATGTCCTTTTCAACGATAAAGGCGGTGATCCCGCGCGGACCCGCATCCATGTCGGTCTTGGCATAGACCACCAACACGTCGGCGTCGGGGCCATTGGTGATCCAGTATTTGTTGCCGTTCAGAATGAAGCGGTCGTTCTTTTTTTCGGCCTTCAGCTTCATGGACACCACGTCGGACCCGGCATTGGGTTCGGACATGGCCAGCGCGCCGATATGGTCGCCACTGATCAGCTTGGGCAGGTATTTCAACTTCTGCTCATGGGTGGCATTGCGCCGGATCTGGTTGACGCACAGGTTGGAATGCGCGCCATAGGAAAGCGCAACCGAGGCGCTGGCCCGGGCGATTTCCTCAACCGCGATCACATGGGCAAGGTACGACATGCCCGCCCCGCCATATTCCTCGGGCGTCGTGACCCCCAACAGACCCAGATCGCCAAACTCTTTCCACAGATCATTGGGGAATTCGTTGGTCTGATCAACTTCGGCTGCAATCGGCTTGATCCGCTCCTGCGCGAAACGGTGAACCATTTCCTGCATGGCCATCACATCTTCACCCAAATCGAATTTCATCGCGCCCATGAACATGAGACAGCTCCTCCTCCGGCTTTATTGAACACTTGTTCATTTAATACACGGAAAAGCCGATTCGGGTCAATCGCCTTGACCATATCCTGACCGCAACCCTGCGTTACCCTCTCCCGGACACGCCCCCGGACCCGCTCCCGGACAGGTCGCTGACAGGAGAGGATCAGCCCCCGGATTCGGCCTTTTTCTGCCAGCGCCCGGACTCTTCTGACCAGTATTGCGCGCTGCATCCGGCATCGACCAGCGTCTTCCACTGGACCCGCGCGGCGGCCACCGCCGATTGGTCATTGCCGTCAAAAATCAAACAGGCCCGTTCGAACCCGTCCACCTCGCCCACGTCGATCCCGGCCCCGTCGATCGCCATCAGGCATTGCGCGCCGTTGGGCGCATCGGGGGCATCGGTCAACAGCACGGGTTGCAACGCATCATGCGGCCCCCCGGCCATGCCATGCGGCAGGAACGCCTCTTCAGGACCCAGCCACAGGGCCTCGTCGAGTTGGGCAAGCCGGGCGCGGTCCGTCCCCCGCACCACCACGCTCCACCCGCGTTCGCGCGACTTGCCCAGCAACATGGGCAAAGTGCGCTCCAGCGGGTTGCGCGTGAGGTGATAAAAGAAAACCGCGCCCACTGGGTCAGCCCTCAAAGCTATCCGCAACCAAACGGTCCAAAGCGCGCACGCCCCAGCCGGTCGCGCCCTTGGGGGCATAGCTGGTTTCGGCCTTCACGCTGGCCACCCCGGCAATGTCCAGATGGATCCACGGGGTTTCGTCCTTGACGAACCGTTTCAGGAATTGCGCCGCCGTGATGGACCCCGCCGGACGTCCGCCCACGTTCTTCATGTCGGCAATGCGGGATTTCAACTGGTCGTCATAGCCCTGCCCCAAAGGCAGACGCCACGCGCCCTCGTCCTCGGCCTCGGCGGCCTTGAGAAAGCTTTTACAGAACCCGTCATCATTGGTGAACACCCCGGCATTTTCATGGCCCAGCCCAATGATCACCGCCCCGGTCAGGGTGGCAAGGTCCACCATCCCGGCGGGGTTGAACCGGTCCTGCGCGTACCACATCACGTCACACAGCACCAAACGCCCCTCGGCATCGGTGTTGATCACCTCGATCGTGTCGCCCTTCATCGACGTGACCACGTCGCCCGGACGCGTCGCATTGCCCGACGGCATGTTTTCGACCAATCCGACAAGCCCGACAACATTGGCCCTGGCCCCGCGCAGCGCCAGCGCGCGCATGACGCCCGCAACCACACCCGCGCCGCCCATATCCATGGTCATGTCTTCCATCCCGGCGGCAGGTTTCAACGAAATGCCGCCAGTGTCGAACACCACGCCCTTACCGACAAGGACAAGCGGTGCGGCGTCCTTGTCTCCGCCAAGCCATTGCATGACAACCACTTTTGACGGGCTGTCGCTGCCCTGACCCACAGACAACAGGCTGGCCATGCCCAGCTCGGCCAACTTGTCTTCCTCCAGCACCTCAACCTTCAACCCAAGGCTTTCCATCGCCACAAGACGGTCGGCAAACTCCGTGGTGGTCAGGTGGTTGGCCGGCTCATTGGTCAAATCGCGGGTGAAATGCACCCCCTCGGCCACCGCCAGCGGTGCCTTGCAGGCCTCGGCCAGCGCCTGTGATTTCGACGCCATCACCGTGACCTTGCCGCGTGGCTTGGCTTCGGCGCTGCGGTACACATCGAATTCATAGGCGCGCAGGACGATCCCGGTCACGATGGCCGCGGCGCGCACGTGGTTGCCCGCCAGCAGCAACAGGTCGCTTTCGCCCAGCCCCTTGGCCAGCGCCGCGCCCCCCTTTCGGGCCTGATCCATATCCGCCCGGCGGGGCAGGCACAGCACGTCCACCGCCTCGGCCGCCATCCCGGCAGGAAAAGCCAGCGTGATGACGCTGCCCGGCTTGGCCTTGGCAAAACGCGGGCTCTCGATCAACCGCGCCAACGCGCCCCTGGTCAACCGATTGACCCGGCGCGCGGCCACGTCCATGCGCCCTTCCGGATCAAGAATGACCGCCACGCGCCCTTCGGCACCGGCAATCCGCTCGATATCCGTGTCTTCAAACTCTGTTTCGATGATCTTGGTCATGTCTTTTTCCTCGCTGTCCGCACCAAAACCTAGACCGTTTTGTTCCAAAGCAAAAGCAAAGCTTTATGCCGACCCGCACAGGTCCGGCGCGTCCCTGCCGACACGGGACGACAGGGGCAGATACCAGTTTACCCCCCCTGCCCCTTTCCTGTAGTGTCGCCACCAAATGTAGTTTCCGGGGGGAAGAAATTGGCCAGATTCGACAGGTATATGCTGTCGCAACTCATGGTGCTGTTCGGCTTTTTCGCCCTTGTTCTGGTCTCGGTGTTCTGGATCAACCGCGCGGTCAAGCTGTTCGACACCCTGATTGCCGATGGGCAGACCGCATGGGTCTTTGCCGAATTCACCGCGCTGACCCTGCCGAAAGTGATTGCCATGGTGCTGCCCGTCGCCGCCTTTGCCGGTACGGTCTATGTCACCAACCGGCTCAGTTCGGAATCCGAACTGACCGTGATGCAGGCCACCGGGTTTTCGCCCTGGCGCCTTGCCCGTCCGGTGCTGTTTTTTGGTCTCATCGTGGCGCTGATGATGTCGGTACTCAGCCACGTATTGGTCCCCACCAGCCTGGCCCAGCTCAAACAGCGCGAGATCGAGATTTCGCGCAACGTGACGGCCAAGCTGTTGACCGAAGGCACCTTTTTGCACCCTGCCGCCGGGGTCACCTTCTATATCCGCGAAATCACGCCCGAGGGACAGTTGCGCGATGTGTTTCTGTCGGACCGGCGCAACCCGTCCCACAGCCTGATCCACACGGCGAACGAAGCCTATCTCGTGCGCGGCGACACCGGCACGCGGCTGGTCATGGTCAATGGGCTGTCCCAAAGCCTGGAAACACCGGGCAACCGTCTGCTGACCACGCATTTTTCGGACTTCTCCTATGATATCAGCAACCTGATCGGAGATGCGCGCCCGGATGAATTTGATATCGAACACAGCATGACCCCGGCGCTGATCACCTCTCCCGGTGCGGTGGCCGAACGGGGCCGGGCCAGCCCGGGCGAGATTGCGGAAGAGCTGCACCAGAGGTTCCACCAGCCCCTGCTCGCCATCGCCGCGACGCTGATCGGCTTTGCAACGCTGCTGGTGGGCGGGTTTTCCCGCTTTGGTGTGTGGCGACAGATCGTTGCGGCGCTGACCCTGCTGGTCATGCTCAAGCTGATCGAAGGGTTCGTGACCCCGCCGGTACGCTCTGATCCTTCGCTCTGGCCGCTGATCTATGTTCCGGCGCTGACCGGGCTTGCGCTGGCCACCGGGCTTCTGGCCTTTGCCGGACGCAGCCGCCGGGGCAGCCGCCCGGCGGGCCGTGGCCCTACCGGTCCCGACAGCCCGGGGGAGGTGACGGCGTGAAACTGCACTTCTACTTTGGCCGCAAATTCCTCTGGATGTTTCTTGGCATCTTCGCGGTGTTCCTGATGCTACAGATGCTGATCGACCTGATCGAACAGATCCGCCGACTGCAAGCCACCGATGCGGCCTTTGCAGAAGCAGTGGGCCTGACCCTGCTGCGCGCCCCCAAAAGCATCAACCAGATCCTGCCGCTGATCGTGATCCTTGCCACCGTGGCACTGTTTCTCGGATTGGCGCGCAGTTCCGAACTGGTGGTGGTCCGGGCCGCCGGGCGCTCGGCGTTGGTCAGCCTGCTGGGGCCGGTGTTGGTGGTGATGGCACTGGGGCTGCTGGCGGTATCGACCTTCAACCCGATCGTGGCCGCCACGTCCAAACGGTATCACGAACTTTACCAGACCTATCGCAATGGCGGGGTGGACGTGCTGTCGATCTCGTCCGAAGGGCTTTGGCTGCGCCAGGGCGGTGCCGAAGGGCAAACCGTGATCCGCGCCAGCAGCGCCAACCCCGAGGCAACCGTGTTCTTTGATGTCACCTTCGTCGCCTATTCGCCCAAGGGCGGCCCGCTGCGCCGGATCGAGGCGCAACAGGCCCGTCTGGGCGACCGGAAATGGAACCTCACCGGGGCCAAGGTCTGGCCGCTGGCCAAGGGGCTGAACCCCGAGGGCGGGGCCACCGAACACGCACAGTTCGAAATCCCCTCGACCCTGACCCACGACCGGATCCGGGACAGTTTCGCCACCCCCTCGGCGATTTCGGTCTGGGATCTGCCCGCCTATATCGACCAACTGGAACAGGCCGGGTTTTCTGCCCGCCGTCACCTTGTCTGGTTTCAGATGGAACTGGCGCGGCCCCTGTTTCTGACGGCCATGGTGCTGATCGGGGCCGCCTTCACGATGCGCCATGCCCGTGGCGGCGGCACCGGGATTGCGGTGCTGATTTCGCTGCTGTTGGGGTTCGGGCTGTATTACATCCGCAATTTTGCCCAGATCCTTGGGGAAAACGGACAAATTCCGGTGATGTTGGCCGCCTGGGCCCCGCCTGTTGCATCTGTGTTATTGGCCTTGGGGCTTTTGTTGCATATGGAGGACGGATGATGCGCCTGATCCGTTTCCCTGTCCTGTCTCTGCTTGCGCTGGGGCTACTGCCGCCGCTTCCGGCGATGGCTCAATCGCTGTCTGCGGACGGGGCTGTGGACGGGGTGGCAACCGGGACGACAGGCACCGACGCCGCGCTGGCAGATCCCAACGCGCCGGTCCATCTGGTTGCCGATTCCGTGTTTCTGGACGGGGAAACCCGGCTTGTCGCCACCGGCAATGTCGAAGCGTTGCAGGGCGAAACCCGCATTCGCGCCAGCCGCATCACCTATGACCGTGACGGCGACAGGCTGACCATCCAGGGGCCAATCACCATCACCGCCGGGGACCGTATCCTCGTGCTGGCGGATCAGGCCGAAATGGACCCGCAATTCCGTAACGGCCTGTTGACCGGCGCGCGTATGGTGCTGGATCAGCAGGTGCAGCTTGCCGCGCTGCAGATCAATCGCGTCAACGGGCGGTATTCGCAACTCTACAAGGCCTCCGTCACCACCTGTCGGCTGTGCAAACCCGGCGCGCAACCGATCTGGCAAATTCGCGCACAAAAGGTGATCCACGACCAACAGGAACGCCAGCTCTATTTCCACAACGCCCAGTTCCGCGTGTTCGACATGCCGGTCATGTATTTCCCGCGCCTGCGCCTGCCCGACCCCACATTGAAACGGGCCACCGGGTTCCTGATCCCGTCGATCAGCCAGAATTCGCTGTTGGGGATCGGGGTAAAGCTGCCCTATTTCATTCGCATCGGCGATCACAAGGACCTGACCGTCACCCCCTATCTGGCGCAACATACGCGCACGCTGAACCTGCGCTATCGTCAGGCGTTCCGCACCGGCAACATCACTTTCGAAGGCGGGATCAGCGAAGATGACCTCAAACCCGGCGAAACCCGGGGCTCTCTCTATGGCGAAGGGGCCTTTGAGCTTGGCAATGATTTCCGGCTGACCTTTGACGTGGAACTGGCCAGCGACGATTCCTATCTCGTGGATTACGGCTTCGGAGCCAAGGACCGGCTGGACAGCGAAATTGCCGTGACGCGGGTCAGGCGCGACAGCTATTTCCGCGCCGGGCTGGTGCATTACCATTCCATGCGGGTGGGGGAAGACGCCTCGACCCTGCCGACGCTGATTGGTGACGTGACCTATGAACGCCGCTTCTTTCCCAAACGGCTGGGCGGAGAGTTGCGGGCCAGCGCGGGCCTGCATTCGCATTACCGCTTTTCCTCGACCGATACGCTGGGGCGCGATGTGACCCGGGCCGAGGCCGAACTGAACTGGCAACGCCACTGGACCCTGACTGGTGGCCTCCGGCTTGGGTTTGAAACCGGGCTGGCTCTGGACCAGATTTCCACGAGCCAGGACAGCACGGTCTTCCCCTCCTCGATCACCCGGGCCACACCGATGGCGGCGCTGCACCTGCGCTATCCGTGGGTGAAACATGGTGCGAACGGCAGCAGCCACGTGATCGAACCCGTGGTACAGCTGGCCTATGTGGGCGGATCGCGGGTGGCGGCAGCCAATGACGAAAGCACCCGTGTCGAATTTGACGAAGGCAACCTGATTGCCCTGTCCCGCTACCCCGCCCATGACCGGCGCGAACGCGGCGGCAGTGCGGCGGTGGGGGTCAGCTGGACCCAGTTCACCGCCAGGGGCTGGCAATCCAATCTGACCTTTGGCCAGGTGATCCGTGACACGTCGGATGCGGATTTCTCGGCGTCTTCCGGGCTGGGCGGCACCCGCTCTGACCTGCTCGTGGCGGGTCAGATCAAATCGCCGGACGGGTTGGCGATCACCGCCCGCGCACTTTACAGCTCGGGACTTGACCTGAACAAGGCCGAGGGCCGCGCGACCTGGGACAACGACAGGATTTCGCTCGACGCCTCCTATATCTGGCTTGGGCCAGACCCGGCAGAAAACCGCACCAATACCGTGTCCGAATGGGTGGTTGACGGCACCTATCGCCTGTCCCGCCACTGGAATGGCAGCGCCAATATCCGCTATGACGTGGCCAGTTCGAAAACCTCCGAGGCCGGGGTCGGCCTGCAATACCGCAACGAATGTGTCGCGCTTGATCTTTCGCTCTCGCGCCGCTTCACCTCTTCCACTATTCTCACCCCATCAACGGATGTAAGCCTGACTGTCGGGCTTCAGGGCTTCTCGGCCAAATCCGCTGGCAAATCATATGTCCGCACCTGCGGGAACTAGGAAACAGGCTCCTTATGACCACCACACGCGCGTTCTTTTCCAAACTCACCCGGGCCAACGGTGCCTGGGCCAAATCCACCCGCTCGCTTGGGATGGCCCTTGCGCTGACCCTTGGCATGACCGCAACCTCCGCCCCGGCCCCGGTCGCGGCACAAAACCTTTTTGCACCGGCGATCCGGGTCAACGACCTTGTCATCACGCGGTACGAACTGGAACAACGCGCGCGGATGCTCAAACTGTTCAATGCGCCCGGCGATCCGGCCAAACTGGCCCGCAAGCAATTGATCGAAGAGCGGCTGAAACTGGACGCCGCCCGCTCCCTTGGCCTGCAAGTGACCGAAGACGAAGTGCTTGCCGGCATGGAAGAATTTGCCGGACGCGCGAATATGAACACGGAACAATTCCTGCGCGCACTTGAGGGTGCCGGGGTCTCGGCCGAAACCTTCCGGGCGTTTGTCGAAGCGGGCGTATCCTGGCGTCTGCTGGTGCGTGCCCGGTTTTCCCGACAGGTTGAGATCACCGAAAACGACGTGGAACGCGCCCTGTCTTCGAATCGCGCGGCGGGGGTCGAAGTGTTGATTTCGGAAATCATCATGCCCCTGCGCAGCCCGCGCCAGCGCCCCGCGATCGAAGCGCGCGCCCGCGAAATCTCCGAACTGACCTCAACCTCGGCCTTTTCGGCGCAGGCGCGGCGCTATTCGGCCTCGCCCACCCGTGGACGCGGCGGGCGGCTGAACTGGATGCCGATCACGCAACTGCCACCGACGCTGCAACCGCTGATCCTTGGGCTTGCCCCCGGACAGGTGACCGATCCCCTGCCCCTGCAAGGGGCCGTGGCGCTGTTCCAACTGCGCGACATCCGCGAAGGCAAGCGCGCGCAACCGGAATATTCCGCCATCGAATATGCCGCCTATTACATCCATGGCGGTCACACGCCCGAAGGGCTGGCCGTTGCGGCCAGGCTGCGCAAGACCGTGGACACCTGTGACGACCTTTACGGCGTGGCCAAGGGCCAGCCGGAAGAGGTGCTTGAACGCGGCAGCAAAGCGCCCGGCGACATTCCCACCGATATCGCGCTGGAACTGGCCAAGCTGGACAAACACGAAGTCTCCACCGCCCTGACCCGGGCCAATGGCCAGACGCTGGTGTTCCTCATGCTCTGCGGCCGGTCGACCAAGGTCTCCGAAGACGTGGACCGCGATCAGGTGTCTATGGGTCTGCGCAACCGGCGGCTGGAAAGCTATGCCAAAGGCTATCTCGAACAGCTGCGCGCCGAAGCCCGGATCGTGGAATAATGGCCAAAGCGCCCCCCGCGCCCACGCCGCCCTCTGCGCCTGAACCCGTGACCCGTGCCGCCGCTACCGCCGCGCCCTTCGGCCCCGCGCCAATTGCCCTGACCTGCGGCGAACCCGCCGGGGTGGGGCCGGAGCTGGCTGTCAAGGCGTGGCAGGCCATTGGCGCAGAGCTGCCCTTTTTCCTGATCGGTGACCCCGCTCACCTGCCTGCGGGCGCAACATGGCAGGAGATCACCTCTCCGGCCCAGGCCGCCGGGGCCCGCGCCCTTCCCGTGCTGCGCCACGATTTCGCCGGGGCTGCCGTGCCGGGTCAGCCCGCGCCGGAAAACGCGCAAGGGGTCATCGACGTGATCGCACGCGGAGTAGAACTTGTGACGTCGGGGCAGGCCTCGGCGCTCTGTACCGCGCCGATCCATAAAAAGGCACTCAGGGACGGGGCGGGTTTCGCCTATCCCGGCCATACCGAATACCTTGCGGCACTGGCCGGGGTGGATCGCGTGGTGATGATGCTGGCCAGCGACCAGTTGCGCGTTGTGCCGGCCACGATCCATATCGCGCTTTCGGACGTGCCTGCCGCGCTGACCCCTGCGCTGCTGCGCGACACGATCCGTATCACCCGGAACGGGCTGCGTGCCCAATTCGGAATCGCCGCGCCCCGGATCGCCGTGGCCGGGCTGAACCCGCATGCGGGCGAAGGCGGGGCCATGGGGGTGGAAGATCGCGACATGATCGCACCACTGCTGGACCAGATGCGCGGCCAAGGCTTTGACCTGCTTGGCCCCCTGCCCGCCGACACCATGTTCCACGCCGCCGCTAGGGCACGCTATGACGTGGCGGTCTGTGCCTATCATGATCAGGCGCTGATCCCGATCAAAACGCTGGATTTCGACCGGGGCGTGAACGTGACCCTCGGGCTACCCTTTATCCGCACCTCGCCCGACCATGGCACCGCCTTTGACATCGCCGGGAAGGGTATCGCCACCCCCACCTCTCTGATCGAGGCCCTGCGCATGGCGGCGCGCATGGCCGCGTCGCAGGAAAGCTGACCCCATGGCCATCGACACCCTCCCCCCCCTGCGCGAGGTGATCACCACCCATGGCCTGTCGGCCCGCAAATCGCTGGGGCAGAACTTCCTGCTGGATCTGAACCTCACCGCCAAGATTGCCCGGCGGGCCGGGGCGCTTTCGGGCTGTGATGTGCTGGAAATCGGCCCCGGTCCGGGCGGGTTGACCCGCGGCCTTCTGGCCGAAGGCGCGCGCAAGGTGCTGGCCATCGAAAAAGACACCCGCTGTGAACCGGCACTGGCCGAAATCGCCGCCGCCTATCCCAACCGGCTTGAGGTGATCGTGGGGGACGCGCTCAAGGTTGACCCCCTCGCCCACCTGACCCCGCCCATCCGCATCGCCGCCAACCTCCCTTACAACGTGGGGACCGAGCTTCTGGTGCGGTGGCTCACCCCACCCCAATGGCCGCCCTTCTGGCAATCTCTGACCTTGATGTTCCAAAAGGAAGTGGCCGAACGGATCACCGCCAAACCGGGGTCCAAGGCCTATGGCCGTCTCGCCCTGCTGGCGCAATGGCGGGCCGAGGCGCAGATCGTCATGCACCTGCCACCCCAGGCCTTTACCCCTCCGCCCAAAGTGTCCAGCGCGGTGGTCCACCTGACCGCCCTGCCCGAACCACGTTTTCCCGCCGACCCGGCCATGTTGGAACGGGTTGTCGCCAAGGCGTTCAACCAACGCCGCAAGATGCTGCGCGCGGCACTCAAGGGCATGGCACCGGACCTCGAAACCCATTTGAAAGCCGCCGATATCGACCCCACCGCCCGCGCCGAAACGATTGATCTGGAACGGTTCTGCGCGCTGGCCCGGTCGTTGAAGGGCGACCCGACGGTCTGAAGGCCCAAACCCTGCGGGCCGCGCCTGTCGGTCGGTCCGGCTTGTCTGGCCTGGCGCCGCCCGCACGGTACAGACTGAGCCTGCGCGTGTTTTCAAAAAACCGGGGTAAAGGTGAATTGCGATCCGCGCTGTGACCCTGACCGTTTCAAAACCGTTCACAGTTCGGGGGCCTCGAAACAAATGCACCCAAACAAAAAACCCGGATGTACGCCCCAGACATCCGGGCCACGCATCCAAGTTTCAATGTCCGTTCTCAACGGGACAAACGGGACAAGCTTACTCCGCCGCCTCCGGTTCGCCGCCGCCATCGGGCGTGGCGGGCGTGTCTGCCGCCTCGCTTGTGCTGTCCGGTTTAAGGGCCGGTTTGCGGCGGGTGCGCGGTTTTGGCTTGGGCTTGGGGGCGCTGCTTTCCGGCGTCTCCACCAGACCGCTATCGGCGCTTTCCGCCGTGTCGATCAAATCGGGTTGCGGCTCCGAACCGGGATCACCCGCATCACTCTTGGGCTGCTGCTGAGACGGCCCGCTCTTGCCGCCGCCATTACTTTCGCGCTCCTGGCGCGACGCGCGTTCGCGGTCCCGCTCGGCCTGACGCTCGCGGTTCTGGCGCTCCTGCTCTTCGCGCTTGGCCTCCTGCTCTCGCTGAGCTTCGGCCAACAGGCGCAGGTAATGCTCCGCGTGCTGCTGAAAGTTTTCGGTCGCAACCCGGTCACCGGCCAGTTGCGCATCGCGGGCCAGCTGGTTGTACTTGTCAATAATCTGCTGGGGCGTGCCGCGCACTTTCCCTTCCGGCCCAGAACTGTCGAACACGCGGTTGGTGATATTGCCGACGGAACGGTTACGGTTCTTGTTCGACCGCGAGCGGGATTTCGATGATCTCATATGTCCTTGGTCCAGTATATCTTACAGGGCCTTCGTTTCACCCGTTTCACGCCTCATGCGCTCTGTCACCCGGGTCCGAAACATGTTTGGCTTGGTCTCAGGCGGGACCGCCGGTTGGCATCCACCGTCCTGATACCCCTGAGTAACCATGCCAGAGCGCGATTAACAAGAGCTAACCGCAGGATTCCCGCTCTTGCGGGCGGTTTTCCGCATCTGCACTGGGGAAAATCCGGGAAAACCGCGGGAAACCGTTGCCCGATCACCCCCTTCACGTTGTTTTCACCCGCTCCAACGCCCGCAAACCACCCGGTCGCGCCCGTCCAGATCGGGCAGAATCGCCACCTCCGCGAATCCTGCGCCTTCGAACATGGCCGCCACCTCCGCACCCTGGGTCGGACCGATTTCCACCATCAACCGCCCTCGCGGGGTCAGATGAGCCCCGGCCCCTGCGGCGATGATGCGATAAGCGCTCAGCCCGTCGCCCTCATCGGTCAGCGCCATGCGCGGCTCATGGGCCAGTTCGGGGGCCAACCCCTCCATTTCCCGCAGGGCGATATAGGGCGGGTTGGACAGGATCAGATCAAACCGCCCGCTGACCGGGGCAAACCAGTCGCCAGTGGCAAAATCCACCCGGTCGCCAAGGCCCAGCGCCTCGGCATTGCGCGCCGCAACCTCCAAAGCGCGGGGCGACAGGTCCACCCCTTGCCCCGTCGTGGCCTCGGTCTCGGCCAACACCGTCAACAGAATACAACCCGACCCGGTGCCAAGATCCAGCACCCGCTCAAAGGGCGAGGCAAGCGCAGCGCCGACGAGCGTTTCTGTCTCGGGCCGCGGGTCAAGCACATCGCCCGAGACCTCAAACACCCGCCCGTAAAAAGCGCGCTCTCCAATCAAATGCGACACCGGCACCCGATTGCACCGCTGCCGGATCATGTCATCAAAAACCGAACCGGCCACGGGATCCAGATCATCCTGAAGAAACAGCGTCAACCGCCCGGTTTCGACCCCCATGGCGCGGGCGATCAAAAGCCGCGCATCCCGCGCCGCGCTGTCAACCCCGGCCGCGCGCAGTTCAGCCACCGCCTGCGCCAGACGCCCGGATACGATCACCCGTCCATCTCCGCCATCAGCGCCGCCTGATGATCCGCAGTCAGCGCGTCGATAATCTCGTCCAGATCGCCCCCCATAACCGCGTCCAGCTTGTAAAGCGTCAGGTTGATCCGGTGATCCGTCATCCGCCCCTGTGGAAAGTTATAGGTACGGATGCGTTCGGACCGGTCACCGCTGCCAACCTGTGATTTCCGGTCCGCCGCGCGTTCCTCGGCGGCGCGCTGGCGTTCCATGTCGTAAAGGCGGGTTTTCAGAACCTGCATGGCATTGGCGCGGTTCTGGTGCTGGGACTTTTCCGAACTTGTCACCACGATCCCGGTGGGCAGGTGGGTGATGCGTACGGCGGAATCGGTCGTGTTGACATGCTGCCCGCCCGCGCCACTGGACCGCATCGTGTCGATGCGGATGTCATTGGCATCAATCTGGATGTCCACATCCTCGGCTTCGGGCAACACGGCCACAGTCGCCGCGCTGGTGTGGATACGCCCACCGCTTTCGGTTTCCGGCACACGCTGTACCCGATGCACGCCGCTTTCGAATTTCAAGCGGGCGAACACGTCCTGCCCCTTGATATGGGCAACCACTTCCTTGATCCCGCCCAGCTCGGTCAGCGCCTGTTCCAGGATTTCGAATTTCCACCCCCGCCCTTCGGCATATCGCTGGTACATGCGCAGCAGGTCGCCCGCAAACAGCGCCGCCTCGTCCCCGCCGGTGCCCGGGCGGATCTCGATCATTGCCGGGCGCGCATCGGCGGCGTCCTTGGGCAACAAAGCCAACTGTAACGCCGCCTCGGCCCCGGGCAGCGCCGCGCGCAAGCTGGCAAGCTCCTCTTCGGCCAATTCCTTCATCTCGGGATCGGCCAGCATGGCCTCGCCCTCTTCGATATCGTCCAGGATCTGGCGATAGGCGGCAATCTGCTCGACCACCGGGCGCAGGTCGGAATACTCCTTGGCCAACGCGGCAATATCGCCGCCACCCTCGGCCATCTGCGCCTCAAGGAACTGAAACCGTTCGGTGATCTGTCGAAGTCTGTCTAAAGAAACCATACCCCGTGATGTCCCCCATTGACCGGACGGGGTCAAGCCCATCCCGGTCGGCAGGCGCGACACCCTACCAGCTTCACGGACCTGTGCCGATGTGTTATGCTAAATGCATGAAACGCCTTCTTCACATCCCGCGTCACATGACGTCCCCGCTTTGCCTTGCCGCCCTGGTCGCCTTGGCCGCCCTGCCTGTCAGAGCCGACTACAACCTGAATGGCAAAACCATTGATTGCTATTGTACGGACAGCAGCGGCGGGCGCGTGGAACTGGGAGAAACCATCTGTCTTCAGGTGGGTGGACGCATGTTCATGGCCCAGTGCCAGATGTCGCTGAACGTGCCCATGTGGCGCGAAATATCGGAAGGTTGCTTCAGCTCATCCCTGCCCCAAAGCCGCAAGCCAACCCTCGACCCGGGCCTTGTTGACCCCGAAATCCTTGCGACCAAATCGTAGGCGGGCGTAAATTTCCAAACGGTCGCCGGTCTGGCGCACGGTGGTGTAATCAGGAAATCCCCAGGCTACGGTCCGGGTAACGTAGGTGATCATACCCTCCTCCACAGACCCGGCCAGAACCGAGGTCCGCGCCGTTGCCCGTGCAACCTTGTCCAGCCGCGCCAACCCGTCCGGCCCGGTCTCGACCACGCGCAACATCCCACCTTCCAGATCCCGATCCGCCTCGATCTCGCGCATCTTGTGCCACCGCATGGCATCGCTGGGCGCGACCCGCACCCAAACGGCAAAGACCATCACAAGGGCCAACAGCAGCATCAGAAACTTCATCGCGAACACCTCGTCTTCATCTGACCGGAAATATCCCTCCCAGAGCGCCGCTAAAGCGTCCTGTCCAGCAACGCAAAAACGCAAGGCGCTTTAATAATCCTGTCTCCGCTTACCGACGGGTCCAGCCCCAAAGGCAAATGATTTCCATCGCCACATGCGCCCCTGCCACCGCCGTTGCCCCGCTTGGGTCGAACGGAGGGGACACCTCGACCACGTCCCCGCCAACCAGGTTGATCCCGGCCAGGTCACGCAACAGAATCGACGCCTGTCCACTGCTCAATCCCCCCCAAACCGGGGTCCCGGTCCCCGGCGCAAACCCGGGGTCCAGTCCGTCGATATCGAAACTCAGATAGACCGGACGGCTCCCAACGATTTCGCGTGCCTTGGCAGCCGCCGCCGCTGGCCCCTTCTCATGCACCTCGCGCGCGTCAATGATATGCACGCCCAGCGTATCCTCGTTATGGGTACGAATCCCGATCTGCACACTTGTGCCCGGATCCACGATCCCCGCCTTCACGGCCTTGTAAAACATCGTGCCATGATCCACCCGGGTCAGATCGTCATCCGCCCATGTATCCGTATGGGCATCCACCTGAATCAACGAGATCGGGCCGAATTTCTCGGCATAGGCGCGCAGAATCGGGAATGAGATATAGTGATCCCCACCCAGCGTGACACTGGCCGCACCGGCCTGCAAAATCCCGCGCATATGTGCCGTCAGAGTATCGGGAAAAGCCGGGATATTGGCGTAATCAAACGCCAAATCGCCATAATCCACGATGGAAAACTCCTCCATCGGATTATATCCCCAGCCATAAGGCGCATCCGGGCTTTGCAACGTGCTCGCCTCGCGGATTGCCCGGGGGCCAAGCCGTGTTCCCGGTCGGTTCGTCACCGCCTGATCAAACGGCACCCCGGTCACGGCAATATCCACGCCGGTCAGATCCTTGGTATAGCGCCGCCGCAGAAACGAGGTCGCCCCGCCAAAAGTGTTCTCGAAGCTCACCCCGCGATCGCTGGTCCGGGTAAATGCCTCGTCCACATAGTTCTTTGAATCCTCCAACGCCATCGCGGCTCTCCTCTTGAACGGAACCGCTGCCTTTTTCCGGGCGCGGGGTGGGTGGGTGGGCGCGCCCGGAAAAAGGCAGCTCACACCACGTCGAAATTTGATAAAATCTCACTCACCCGGCCGGGAAGGTCAAGAACCCTGACCGCACTCCGTCAGGTATTCACAAAACCAAAGGCGCAGCGAGACGCGTCACGCCTCACCTCCCGCCACCGGCGCGCGCGTTTCCACCAGCCGCGCCAGAAACGACGCCCCCACCGGTGCCACCTCGTCGTTGAAATCAAATTCCGGGTGGTGGACCGACACGCCTTTGCCCTGGCCCAGAAACAGGAACGCCCCGGGCCGCGCCTCCAGCATGTACGAGAAATCTTCGGCCCCCATTTCCGGGGCCAGATCGGTGATCACCGCATCCTCGCCGGCCACGTCGCGGGCCACCTCTGCGGCAAATCCGGTCTGGGTCTCGTGATTGACCGTGCTGGGATAGCTGCGCTGATAGTCCAGTTCTGCCTTCACCCCGTACGCCTCGGCCTGCGCCTTTACGATCTCGCCAATCCGCTTTTCGGCCATGTCCCGTATTTCGGGCGCAAAACTGCGCACGGTTCCGGCAAGATAGGCTTTTTCGGGGATGACATTCATCGCGCTGCCGCCATGGATCTGGGTCACCGACACCACCAAAGGCTCCAGCGCAGGCCTATTGCGGCTCACCACAGTCTGCATCGCCTGGGCAATCGCCACGACAGCAGGCAGCGGATCCACACATTTCGAAGGATAGGCCGCATGGCCCCCCACCCCGGTCAGGTGGATTTCAAAATCGTCCACCGCCGCCATGATCGGCCCGGGCCGGGTGCGGAACGTGGCCGCATCACCATACGGATCGGTATGGATCGCATAAACCTCCTCAACCCCGAACCGGTCCATCATGCCCTCTTCCACCATGATCCGACCGCCACCGATTGCCTCTTCCGCCGGTTGGAAAATCAACACCACCCTGCCGGTGAAATTACGCGTTTCGCACAGGTATTTCGCCGCGCCAAGCAACATCGCCGTATGCCCGTCATGGCCACAGGCATGCATACGGCCCGGTATGGTCGAGGCATGGTCAACCCCGGTTTCCTCCTGCATCGGCAGGGCGTCCATATCGGCCCGCAGCCCGGTCACTGGCCCTGTCTCTGGTCCGCTCCCGCGCCCATGGATCACACCCACAACCCCGGTTCGCGCCAAGCCTTCGTGGATTTCATCCACACCGAATTCCTTCAACCGCGCCACCACAAACGCCGCCGTGTCATGACAATCCAGCGCCAATTCGGGATGCATGTGCAAATGCCGCCGCCAGCCCTTCATCTCATCCGCGAAACCTGCAATTCGATTGATCACCGCCATCTCTGGACTCCTTCTCGCTTCCCGGCCACAACATGCCCGCAAGAAAGGGACAAGCGCAATGGACAATGACGATCTGATCCACAACAAACATGGCGGCATGCCCCGCCTTCTGGAAATCATGCGCCGTTTGCGCGATCCTGATACCGGCTGTCCCTGGGACATCGAACAGACCTTCGCCACCATCGCCCCCTATACGATCGAAGAGGCCTATGAGGTCGCCGATGCCATCGACCGCGGCGATATGGAAGAGTTGAAGGGCGAACTGGGCGACTTGCTGTTCCAATCCGTATTCCATGCGCAAATGGCGACCGAGGCCGGGCATTTCACCTTTGACGAGGTGGCCGATGGCATGTCTGACAAGATGGTTGCCCGCCACCCCCACGTGTTTGGCGATCAATCCCGCGACAAATCGGCAGAACAGCAAACGTTGGATTGGGAAACCATCAAGGCCGCCGAACGCGCGGGCAAGGCCCAAAAAGGCGCACTGGACGGTGTCGCCATCGGCCTTCCGGCGCTGTTGCGCGCCCTGAAACTGCAAAAACGCGCCGCCCGGGTGGGGTTTGACTGGCCCTCCACGGACGAAGTGGTGGACAAGATCGTCGAAGAGGCCCGCGAACTGGTCGAAGCCCGCGACACGCTGACCAGCGACGAGGTGTTCGAGGAATTCGGCGACCTGTTGTTTGTCATGGCCAACCTGGGCCGCCATCTGGGTCTGGACCCCGAAGCCGCCCTGCGCGCCGCCAACGCCAAATTCACCCGACGGTTTGAACGGATCGAGGCATTGCTGGCGGATCAGGGTAAAACTCCCGATCAATCAGACCTTGCCGAAATGGACGCCCTCTGGGACCGCGCCAAAGCGGAAGAAAAGGCCGCAAAGACACGTGGTACCTAACGCGTTTTCAGGTATTGTGTGGATCACAGCAATAGCTGGAAACGCTTTGACGCCTGTTGAACCCGCGTCCCCCAATCGGCCTTGCGTGCCATCGAGGCCACGCGAAAACGCGCACAAACCTGCCTTATCAAATGGCGGATATGCGGGACAAAGCTGCCCTTGGCGATTTGCGTGTAGCTGTTGCCACAGATATACGTTCCCACGATGCTGAAAGAAGTCTCTACGATTTCAGTGAAGAAAAACTGGAGCCTAAAGTGTCCGCCAAATCCTTTGTGAAAGAATACGAACACGCCCTCGGCACCCAAGATTGGAACTCGGTTGCCTCGCTCATCAGCGAGGACGCGATGGTGATCTTTTCGAATGGCTCTTTGCACGCCGGGAAAGAGGCGATCAGAACGGCGTACCAACACAATTTCAATACAATAAAGGGCGAAGAGTACAGGATTGAGAACGTTCACTGGCTGGCGGAAACGGCGGACGCTGCCGCCTATAGTTTTGAATTTCATTGGACAGGCGTTATCGACGGTCGGCAAGCTTCAGGCTCGGGACGCGGCACAGCGGTATTAGTCTGTAAGGATGACCGTTGGCTACTGGTCGGAGAGCAGTTGGGGCCAAAGTCGTAGGAGCGGAACGCATTCTTCGGTGTTGCAGCATTCGGTAAGAAGGGCTCAAACCGGCCGCTTGCCGCGCTGCGCATCAAGGTCAGCTTTGGGTTGGTGAGTGATATTGCTCGTTTGATCTGGATGCTGCGTTGCAAAAGATGTCGGCGATAAGCCTTTTATGACGGATATGACGGAATCCTCGGGAACTCGGAATTTCCATTGAGCGCGACCCCCGCCGTTGGCCGGGGCTGCGGCCGACGCGCGTCCAAACTCTGTCAATCTGGTTGTCCTGAAATCGCACATAGTCAGAGACGAACCCAAGCATTTTCAGCAGTTTTGACACAATTAAGCCCTCAATTTTCCATTGATAGCGCACCATGTTCCGCCACCCTGGTCACATCGACGCAAAGGTTAGGAGGCCGCCATGGCCGATTCTTTACTAGGTGGGATCGTAATCAACGAAATTCTCGTTGATCCGAATGGCACGCTGAATTTCGATACGGACGGCAACGGAATAGCCGACTCCATTGATGAGTTCGTGGAAGTCTACAATTCATCTTCTGTTGCAATAGACATTTCCGGGCTGGAGTTATGGGATTCAGGGGTGGGGCATTGGTTCACGTTTCCTCCCGGGACGATCCTGCAACCCGGCGCACATGCCATGGTCATGTCCGGCCTTTCCGGGGGGTCTTACCCGACCGGAGAACCCGATGACTTGTTTTTCGATGCCGGGCGTGGATCGCCATTGATCAACAACGGAGGAGACAACGTCGTTTTGTACGATCCGACAAACGACGAATATGTTATCGCCACCTACAACGGCGATGCAATGGATGATCCGACACTGGGCGGCGGCGGATACTCGGGGTTTTCTTCGACGGCGACGCAATCAGGGTCAGGCGAAGATTTCGGGTATGACACAGACGGGCTGTCATTGCAGAGGCTCAATGACGGATCTGATACTTTTACCGTGGACGGTCCGACCCCTGGTATCACGAATGTCTGCTTCGTCGACGGAACCAGAATTGAAACACCCTTCGGCGAAGTCTGTGTCGAAAACCTCAAGCCAGGCGACTATGTTTGCACAGCGGACAACATCGAGCGACCTGTCGTCTGGGTCTACAACGCGTCCTGGTCGCCTTGCGAGATGATGGCAACAAAGCAACTCGCACCCGTTCGAATCTCTCGTGGGGCCCTTGGCGGGGGTCTTCCGAAACGCACACTGTATCTTTCACAACAACACCGGGTTCTGGTTCAGGGCCCGATTGCAGAGCGCATGTTTGGGCAATCTGAAGTATTGGTGCCCGCCAAGTTCCTTCTGGCGCTTCCAAACGTCCATCTGTCTTTTCCCAACCGCATAGTCGGCTACTATCACGTGATGCTGGATACACATGAAATTTTGCTGTCAGAAGGTGCAAAAACCGAAAGCCTTTTTCTGGGCGTTCAGGCATTGAACTCCATCCCCTGTGAAGCTCAGGAGGAGCTTGCTCTGATACTGGGTATTCCGCCCTCGCTTTTCGAACAGAACGCACCAGGTCCGGCTCGCCATTTCGCCCAGGGCAAACAGGCCCGCGAGTTGATTCGCAGGCATCTGAAAAACAGCAAACCGATCACTCTGGCAGCATAGACAGCAGCCTCAGGCCGCCTCGTTCGCCTGACGTGCCCACAGGCTGGCATAGCGGCCCTGACGGGCCAGAAGGTCGCTGTGGGTGCCTTCCTCGACGATCTGCCCGGCCTCCAGCACGATGATCCGGTCGGCATCGGCCACAGTGCTTAACCGGTGGGCGATGGTGATCACCGTCCGCCCCTGCCCGGCCCGTGCCAGAGCGCCCTGGATTTCCTGTTCGGTTTCTGTGTCCAGCGCGCTTGTCGCTTCGTCCAGCAACAGGATCGGCGGGTTCTTGAGCAGAGTGCGCGCAATGCCCACCCGTTGTTTTTCCCCACCCGAAAGCTTGAGCCCCCGTTCACCCACCGTTGTGTCATAGCCATCGGGCAGCGAGGTGATAAAGTCATGGATCTGCGCCGCTTGGGCCGCTTCGATCACATCCGCTTCGGTGGCATCGGCGCGGCCATAGGCGATGTTATAGCGGATCGTGTCGTTGAACAGCACCGTGTCCTGGGGCACCACGCCAATGGCGTCATGCAGGCTTTGCTGCGTGACGTCGCGCACATCCTGCCCGTCGATCCTTAACGCCCCGCCCGACACGTCATAGAAGCGGAACAAAAGCCGCCCGATGGTGGATTTGCCCGCCCCGGAGGGACCAACGATGGCCACGGTCTGCCCGGCCGGCACCGCAAGCGACACACCGTGCAGGATGGGCCGCGCGCGGTCATAGCCAAACGTGACATTGTCCAGTGTAATGGTGCCCCCGTTGACCCGCAACGCCCGCGCGCCGGGCTTGTCGGCCACTTCGGCGGGCTGTTCCAAAAGGGTGAACATCTCGCCCATATCCATCAGCGCCTGGCGGATTTCGCGATAGACCGAGCCAAGGAGGTTCAGCGGCATGGTGATCTGGATCATATAGGCGTTGATCATGACGAAATCGCCTACGGTCAGCGTGCCGTTCTGTACGCCAGTTGCCGCCATCACCATCACGGCGACCAGCCCCAAGGTGATCAGGAGAGCCTGTCCGAAGTTCAGGAAGGCCAGTGAATAGGAGGTTTTCAGGGCCGCCTTCTCATACCCTGCCATGGCCGCGTCATATCGCGCCGCTTCGCGCCCTTCGGCCCCGAAATACTTAACCGTTTCGAAATTGAGCAGGCTGTCGATGGCCTTCTGGTTGGCATCCGTGTCCTGATCATTCATCTCGCGGCGCAGTTTGACGCGCCATTCCGTGACCCTGAAGGTGAACCAGACATAAAGCACGATGGTGCCCGCCACCACGCCCAGATACCACAGGTCAAACAGCCAGAACATCACGGCGGCAATCATCAGCAGCTCCAGCACCAGCGGCGCGATGGAGAACAGCATGAAGCGCAACAGGAACTCGACGCCCTTGACCCCGCGCTCAATGATGCGGGACAACCCGCCGGTCTTGCGGGTGATGTGATACCGCATGGACAGGCGGTGGATATGCTCGAATGTTTCCAGCGCCAGTTGACGCAGGGCGCGCTGCCCCACGGCGGCAAAGATCACGTCGCGCAACTGTTGAAAGCCGTTGCTCATCAATCGCGCCAGACCATAGGCCAGCGTCAGGCCCACGGCCCCAAGCGCCAGCTCCGACACCCCGGCCCCGCCCAGCGCATCGACCGCCTGTTTGTAAAGCATCGGCGTGCCCACGGCGATCACCTTGGACAGCAACAGCGCCAGCATGGCAAACACCACCCGACGCTTGACCCAGGGGTGGTCCTCCGGCCAGAGATAGGGTGCAACCCGCTTGATCGTACGCCAGCCCGACAGGCGCTCGTTGTCCAAACTGGCGGGCGTATGCTGCGATCTGCGCATCGGCTGGCTCCGGCGATGAATTCAGACCCCAGTTGATAGGTGGGAATGCCGGGGAATACCAGAGCCAGAGGCGTCAAAGCCGCCTTCATCTGCGCAAAAGCGATTGAAAAGACACGCGATGCGCGGCAGTGGGGACAGACGCCCCCACCAACAGATCGCGCAACCAGTGTACCGCAACCGACCGGGTTCTGCCCGGCTCGAAGGGGGATCAAAAACCCATCCAATCCCATGCTTTATAAACAAACAGGATGCCCTCCCGCCCGCTGTGGTCTCATCAAAGATGAGATCCTCGCAGGTTGGGCCCGGCGGGTGCGCGGCTGTGTGCGTTGCACACAGCCGCGCACCCGCCCCCCGCAGGCGGCCCCCTTCATGGGGACGTTGCAAAAGCGTGACCCGTGCGCAAGTCGCCAAAGCTGTTCGGTGCCCTCCACCGTGTTTCCCCGACGCAGGCAGGAACCGCGGTTGTGAAGCCCGGCACCGTCTTTTGCCCGGCCATTCTGAAAACCGAAAGGAGTTCGTGCATGGGGTGAAACAAGGTGCCACGCCCCCTTTTTCATGGTGTGGCGCGGTTCATGGCGGGGCGCGCCCGGCGTCTTTTCGGCTGGCCCCTGTGACAAGCTGCGCGCGTTACCTAGGCAGATCAAACACCTGGCCGGGATAGATCAGGTCGGGGTCGCGAATCCGGTCGCGGTTCGCCTCGAACAGGCGCAGATACAGCACCCCATCCCCATACTGGTCCCGCGCAATGGCCCAGAGCGTCGATCCGGGTTGCACCGTAACCACGCGCACCCGCGCGGTTTCGCCGGTCGCGACCCGCGCGTCGGACGCGGCCGCATTCACCTCGCTTTGCACCAGAACAACCGTTTCGGGGGCTTCGCGTTTAAAAGGCGTTTCCACGCGGCTTGTCACCTGTCCGCGGGTGTCCACTTCGTCCACCCGCAAGGTGTAAATGCCTTCATCCACATCCGGCAGGTCTGTACGCCATAGCCCCGCCGCACCAATCCGCGACGTGGTGATCGGGGTATTGTCCAGATAGACCCGCACAAACCCTTCTCCCGCGCCGCGCCCGGACAGTTGCACGTCGCCTGCGTCGGAATAGCTGATCGAATCCAGGGCCACACGGCTCATCACCGCTGGGCTTGGCGTTTGCAGGACCTGAACACCTTCGGCATCCGACAGGATCACAGCCGGCGCCTGTGTCGGAACCTGTGTCAGGACCTGTGCCGCGACTTGTGCAGGGGCCTCTGCCGGAGAGGCTGACGGGGGTGCTGCCCGCGCCACCGCCCGGGTCTCTGCGGGCAATTCATCACCCGTTTCAACCATGGCGGACACCGATACCATCGCGCCCGTTTCAGGCCCCGTTACGGACGCTGTGGCGGGAGCTGTCGCACCCATCTGCCCGGACGGTTGGGGGGCCTGGCTGGTCTGGGTCGTCCCTCCCGGCATGGTGCCACTCTCTCCGACCGGGGCCACAATCACTTCCTGAGTGCCGGGCACCATTTCTCCGCCCCCCATCTGACTCAGCGTCAGAACCTGTGGTGTTTCAGAAGCCTCCAGCGTCATCACCGCGGCGAACTGTCCATCCGATCCGGCGCGCACGGTCGAAATGACCTCCCCATCCAGGGTGATTGCAACGTCTGATCCCGGCGCTGCTTTTCCCGCCACCGTGGCGCTGCCATCGGGGGCAACCCGGACCAGATCAAAGCCGGGGGCATCGGTCCCCGTGGTGCGTATTTCCCCTTCGGGCGCGGGCATTTCCGCGGCGTCTTCCGGCACATCTCGCGTGGTGCCGGGGCCCAGTGTCGCGGGCAGTGTCGCGGGCGGTGTCGCTGTCTCCTGGCCCCCATGCCCGTCAAACGCCCCGCCCCAATACGCGCCTCCTACGGCAGCGATCACAACAACCGCCCCCGCAGCCACGGCACCCTGCATCCCCATCAGTCCGGCCAGCTTGCTCATATCGTCCCTTCCCTCCGTGCAATTCCCCAAGGCACGGGTCACGTAACGTTACCGCCTTTCGCGGAAATTGCAAAACAAGAGCGCATGGCGCAAGGCTGGAAAGCGCGTTGAAACCGGGCTATTACCGATCATACCGCAACCAGATGCAACCAAAAGGCTCCGACATGACCCAAACCCCATCAATCTGCGTCTATTGCGGGGCCCGTCCCGGAACCGACCCCGCCTATATGGAGGCCGCCACCCGCTTTGGCACTGCTCTGGCGGGCCAAGGCTGGCGCCTGACCTATGGCGCGGGGGATGTGGGGTTGATGGGGGCCGTGGCCCGTGCGGCCCAGGCCGCGGGGGGCGACACCTTTGGCGTGATCCCCACCCACCTGATACGCCAGGAAGTTGGCAAAACCGACCTGACCCGATTTGTCGTGACCGAAAACATGCACGAGCGCAAAAAGGTCATGTTCATGAACTCGGACGCCATCGTGGTGCTGCCCGGCGGGGCCGGATCGCTGGACGAATTTTTCGAGGTGCTGACCTGGGCCCAACTGGGCCTGCACGCCAAACCCATCGTGCTCATGAACCTGCGCGGATACTGGGACCCGCTGCTGGCTCTGATGGAGCACGTGATCGCTCAGGGTTTTGCCGACGCCTCGCTGCGCGACCTGGTGTCGGTGGCCGCCGATCCCGATGCCACGCTCTCGACCCTGCGCGCGGCCCTTTCGCCGGTCACGGCGGCCACGGAATAAATCGCCAACCCGGTCCAGATCATGGCAAAAGCCACCATGTGCCAGCCGGTGAAAGGTTCGGCGAACAGGATCACGGCACACAGGAACTGACCCGTGGGGTTGATATATTGCAGAATGCCGATGGTCGACAGGTTCACCCGGCGGGTGGCATAGCTGAACAATATCAACGGCAGGGCCGTGGTCACGCCGGAAAAGACCAGCAGGAGACTGTCGCGCGCCCCGGTTCCGAACACGCCGCCCCCCTGCCCATGAATTCCCCCCAGCACGACCAGCGCCAGCGGGGTCAACACCAGAACCTCGCCGGTGACCGAGACCACCGGACCGACGGAAAGTTGCTTTTTAACAAGCCCATACAGGCCGAAGCTGCCACCAAGGATCAAGGCAATCCACGGCGCAATTCCAAGCCCGAAGGTAAGCACCAACACCGCGCCCCCCGCCAGCGCCACAGCGACCCATTGGGCGCGGCTCAGAACCTCGCCCAATACGACCCGACCAATCAGAACCGCAACAAGCGGAAAGATGTAATAGCCCAGCGCCGACTCGACCACCCGGCCCCATTGCACCGACAGAATGAACAAGAACCAGTTGAGCGAGATCAGCACCGCCCCCAGCGCAATCCGCCCCACCGCGCCCCGCGCGGTCCAAAGCGCGCGCAACTGCCCCTGTAGCGCCAGAACCCCGGCAAAGATGACAAAGGACCACACCGTGCGGTGGGCGAGGATCTCGACCGCATCCACATGGGCCAAAGCCTTGTAATAAATCGGAATCAGACCCCAGATCAGACAGGCCGCGACCATGGCCGCAACCCCCTTGCCTGCTTCGCTCATGCCGCCCCCTTGTTCGTCTGACACCCAATACCTCCGGCCTCACGAAAACGACCGCCCCAATTGCTTGGGACGGCCGCCATATTCATCGCGTCACGGACGCTTATTTCAAGCGGCTCGCCACGTTTTCCCAGTTGACCAGCTTGTCCAGGAAGTTGCTCAGGTAAACCGGGCGCTTGTTGCGGAAATCAATGTAATAGGAATGCTCCCACACGTCACACCCCAACAGAGCCGTCTGGTTGAAACACAGCGGGTTCACACCGTTTTCGGTCTTGGTCACGGCCAGCGACCCGTCGGCATTCTGAACCAGCCAGCACCAGCCCGACCCGAATTGACCCGCGCCCGCGGCCGCAAACTGTGACTTGAACTCGTCAACCGACCCAAAGGCTTCGTTCAATGCTTTTTCCAGCTCGCCGGGCATCTTGCTTTCGCCCGGGCTCATCATTTCCCAGAACTGATTGTGGTTCCACAACTGGCTGATATTGTTGAAAATTCCGTTCTGCGCCACGGCGTTGGCGTCATAGGTGCCGGTGATTATATCTTCCAGCGACTTGTTTTCCCACTCGGTCCCTGCAATCGCCGCATTGCCATTTGTGACATAGGCGTTGTGGTGCAGATCGTGGTGGTATTCCAGCGTTTCCTTGGACATGCCGTTTTCGGCAAGCGCATCATGGGCATAAGGAAGATCGGGAAGTTCAAAAGCCATGGGTAAGACCCCTTCGTTGTTCGCATTTCACTACTGCCCCAATTGCCGGTTTGCGGTGGCAAAGGTCAAGAGAAATTACGGCGCAGTCAGTTCAAGACGCCACCGCGTCAAAGGTGGAACAACTGCCCGTGCCGCGAAAATCGCTGTTGTTGTCCACATGCCCGCCGGTACGGCCCCGCGACTTGCCGTCAGGTTGAACGATCACACGCACCGCCTTGGTGTTCAAATCCAGCGAAGCGCGATATTTCACCGCCTCCACCACCATTTTGCGCCCATCCACAACCGGACCGAATGTCCAGGTAAAGGCGATCCTGTTCGCGCCACGCTGTGACACCACGCCCTCAACCGCCTTACCCTTGAAGGCCAGGATCACTTCGTCGCTGACATACAGCTTGCCGGTCTTGCGATTGTCAACGATCAGAATATCCGGCGCGATCCAATTGCCGGTGCGGCTGTGCATTCTGCACAGATACCCGGTGCCGACCTTTTCCCGGGTCCCGGCCTGCATCGCCCCGCCCCAAACGCCCAAAAGCAACAGAATGGCCGACCCGACAATGCCAAATCTCCTGAATTTCATGTTCACAGCTCCCGCTTTTCCACCCGTTATTCCATATATTCAAATCTGGCTTGCCGGGCCGGACCCGTATGCCCATGGGCAACAGATCCAGGCAGTTGCTTGCTGTGATATAGCCACACGACCCAATTCTGAGTGTGCCTTTTGACTATAAGTCTCTGATTTTACGCTGATGCTGCGCGGATTTTGGAATCAAAATCCACTCCGGTCAGCTATACCTGTCTTACATTTCCGCGCCGTGCCGTCCATCCCGGTTGCGCACCCTGTCCATGTCGTGCCCGTCCGCCGACGCTGAACCGGATCGCGAACTCTGGCGCTGTCGCAATCAACTGCCATCAGACGCAACAAAAACGAGGCTTCCCGGCATCAGACTCACCCCCGCCCGGACAGTTGCTCCAAGCCCAACGGGCGCGGCCAATGCAATGGGGGGAAACGGCCCTGCGGGGGGGGTGTTGTTATCCCAGATGGCCGACCTCGCTGCCAACTGCCGCTGCGGCGCTGAGAACGCCAAACGCATAGTCTCCGACCGAACGGAAACAGACCACGCGCAGCCCCTCCCCCTCGTGCCACACGGCCGCCGGGACCTGAGCCATGCGCGAGCGGCGGATGGCGTTTTCAGGGAAGGCCCCGGTGCTGAAATCCACCGGCATCAGCTTGGCCAGCACATCAGGCGCGGCCGCGCCGGTGATGTCGAACACCGCGCGGGCGTCCGACACAACCTGAACAAGGCTGTGCTCCCCGCCAAGTGCCGCCACCAGCGCCGCCGCCTCGGCCTCGGCCTTTTCATAAGGCAACACCAAAAGCAACTCATCCGGCGACATCCACGCAATCGCTCTTTCGTCCTTACGGACGACCTCGCGTTGCCCCGGCACCGTCAGCCTGGTGACCTTTTTCACCGCGCTGGCGAATTTTTTCGACCCCAGATCACCGCGCAGGGTGATCATGCCCACCAGCCCGGCCTCTTTCACGGTTGCAATCCCGTCGAACGCTGCGCCCGGAACGGCGCTGATCGCCTCAGACATTCTGCTTCTCCCCGTCCTTGTCATAGAAAACCGGATCGACAATCTTCGCTTTCACGATTGTGCCGTCCACTTTCGGGAACTCGATGATTTCGCCCATACGGTCCGGCCCGTGCAGGACCAGCCCCATGGCAATGCCCCGGTCCAGAGTGGGCGAATGATAGGTCGAGGTGACCCGCCCCTGGGTATTGCGCTGACCATTGGCATTGGTGCCTTCCGCCACCGCATAGGCCCCGTCGGGCAAGGTGCTGCCATCGGTTGTCAGCAACCCGACCAGCTTCCAGCGCTTGGGATCGGTCATATGGTCCCGCGCCTGGGCGCGTTTGCCAAGATAATCCTCTTTCTTCTTGCTGATCGCCCAGTTCAGGCCCAGATCCTGTGGGATCACCGTTCCATCGGTTTCGTCCCCGATCATGATAAAGCCCTTTTCGGCCCGCAGGATGTGCAGCGCCTCGGTGCCATAGGGGGTGGCACCAAACTCGGCCCCCGCCTCGCGCAACAGATCCCAAAGCGCCTGCCCCTGCCCCGCAGGCACGGCAATTTCATAGCTCAGCTCGCCCGAGAACGAAATCCGGTAGGTCCGCGTCACGATCCCGCCAAGGGTCAGGTCGACCCAGGTCATGAACGGGAAGCCTTCGCCCGACACGTCCTGTTCCGTGAGCTTTTCCAACACCTTGCGGGCATTGGGACCAACCAGAGCGATCTGTGCCCATTGTTCGGTGACATTGGCGGTATAAACCTTCCAGTCCCACCATTCGGTCTGAAGCCACTCTTCCATATGGCCATGGATCCGCTCCGCCCCGCCGGTGGTGGTGTGGCACAGGAACGTCTCCTCGTCGATCCGCGCCACCACGCCGTCATCCGTCAGAAACCCGTTTTCGGTGCACATCAACCCGTACCGGCATTTGCCGGGTTTCAGGGTGGACATCATGTTGGTGTAGAGCATGTCGAGGAACCTGCCCGCATCCGGCCCTTTGACCACGATTTTGCCCAGCGTGCTGGCATCCAGCATCCCGAGGCTTTCGCGCACCGCGTTCACCTCACGCGTGACCGCGTCATGCACGGATTCCCCCGGCTGTTGATAGCAATAAGGCCGCCGCCACTGGCCAACCGGTTCGTAAAAGGCGCCGTTTTCGGTGTTCCACTCATGGATCGGCGTCTTGCGCAGCGGCTGGAACACGTCGCCCCGGGCCTCACCCGCGATTGATCCGAAGGAAATCGGCGTATAGGGCGGGCGGAAGGTGGTGGTGCCCACCTGCGGGATTTCAGACCCCAACGCCCCGGCCAGGGTGGCCAGACCGTTGATATTCGAAAGCTTGCCCTGATCGGTCGCCATGCCCAGCGTGGTATAGCGTTTGGTGTGTTCAACGCTTTCATACCCCTCGCGCGCGGCCAGTTGCACGTCGCTGACCTTGACGTCGTTCTGGTAATCCAGCCACGCCTTCATCTTCAGCTTCGGACCGGCACCCTGGGGCATCAACCACACCGGCTCCATTGGGGCCTCGTCGCCCTGTTCGGCCACCGGGGCCGCGCTGGCCGGGCTATACCCCAACCGCCTCGCCGCCCGGTGCCCGGCATAATCCGCATCCGCCAGCGCCACGCACAGATCCATCGCGCCATTGGCCCCGCCCGCAGGCAGCACAAACCCGTTGCCATCGGCCCCCAGCGGGGGGTTATCCCCATCCGGGCGGAAATGTGCCTGGGCCTCGTCCCAGATCAACTTGCCACCGCAATGGGACCACAGGTGGACAACCGGGGACCACCCCCCCGACATCGCCACCGCGTCGCACCGGATTTCTTCCAACACCGCGCCCTCGCCCGCCTGGGCACAAACCGCCACACCGGTCACGCGGCTGGTGCCATGCACCTTGGCGATGGCCTTGCCGGTTTCAACGCGAATGCCCATCGCGCGCGCCTGATCGGCCAATGCCCCGCCACCGCCAATGCGCGCATCAAGGATGACAGGCACCACAAGACCCGCATTTTTCACTGCAATCGCAGTGCGATAGGCGTCGTCATTGTTGGTCACAACCACCACCCGGTCGCCCAGCGATACGCCGTAGTCCACCAGATAATCGCGCAGCGCCCCCGCCAGCAACACGCCCGGAATGTCGTTCCCGGCAAAACTCAGGGGCCGCTCGATCGCGCCGGTCGCAGTGATGATCTGTCCCGCACGAACACGCCACAGCCGGTGGCGCGGACCGGCCACCTCGGGGCAATGGTCGCGCAGACGCTCATAGCCCAGCACATAGCCATGGTCATAAACCCCGGCCCCCATCATGCGATTGCGCAGGGTGACATTGTCCATTGTTTCCAATTCGGAAACGATTCCATCCACAAACCTGTCCACAGGCAGACCGTCGACCTCAGCCCCGTCAACCAGGCCATCCACAGGCGCGCGCCCCCCCCAATGGGGGGTCTGCTCCATGATCAACACCCTGGCCCCGGCGCGGGCGGCAGCACGGGCCGCAGTCAGCCCGGCAATACCGCCGCCAATGACCACCACGTCAAAAAAGGCATAGTAATGTTCATAGGTGTCCTGATCCCGGTCCTGCGGCACTTTACCAAGCCCCGCCGACTGGCGCACAATCGGTTCGAACACATGTTTCCACGCGAATTTCGGGAACATGAAGGTCTTGTAATAAAACCCGGCCGGCAGGAACCGCGCCATTTTGTTGTTCACCGCCCCAATATCAAACTCAAGGCTGGGCCAGTGGTTTTGCGAGCTACAGGACAGGCCGTCAAACAGCTCGGTCGTCGTGACCCGCTGGTTGGGCTCGAACCGCGCGCCAGTGCCAAGCCCGACCAGACCATTGGGCTCTTCCGCCCCGCTGGCCACCACGCCGCGCGGACGGTGATACTTGAAGGACCGGCCAATCATCATCTGATCATTGGCCAACAGGGCCGCAGCAAGGCTGTCGCCCTCATACCCCGTCATCTGTTTGCCGTTGAAGCTAAACGATAGCTGCCTGGACCGGTTCACCAACCGGCCGCCTTTTGCCAGACGCGTGCTCATGCGAATTCCCTCCAGCTCCAACCGGGCCGTTTGGCCGTAATGGCATCCTTGATATCCTGAGGTGGCTCAAGGGTCTGGGCGCTATAGGACCCAAACACCTCCAACGTCATGGTACAGCGCGCCACGTGGAACCACTTGCCACACCCGTTGGCATGGCGCCAACGCTCGAAATGCACCCCTTTGGGGTTTTCGCGCATGAACAGGTAGTTTTCGAAATCCCCGTCCGATGACCCGGGACCAAAACGTTTCAGATGCGCCTCGCCCCCCGCGTGAAATTCCGTTTCTTCGCCTTTGACCCCACAAACAGGGCATGTCAGGATCAACATGTCGCCGCTCCGTTAATTTGTGAAACACCACACCCCATATGCGGGGCATGAGCACGTTTCTGATCATTTCCATCGCCATACCGGTCATTGCCGGTCTTGTCTTTGCCACCCTCGAACTGATGGGGGCCGGGCTGTTTCGTCAACGCTGCCCGATCAAACCTGAACGCCGCAAAGAGACCAAACGCCAGCGCCTCGCCAACCCCTTTCGCAAGCCGATGCTGTTTGGCGATAGGGGCTGAGGCTGGGACAAGAATTTTATCGTAAAATTCTTGGCAAATTTCGCGAGCGAAATTTGGGGCCCTGTCGGGGTGAGTCGCGCAGGTCATCAATGTGCCACCCCCGCGGCGACACTTTCGTCGATGAAACGACCCTCGATGAAACGTTCCATGCCAAATTCTGCCGACAGCGGCCCCGGTTCGCCCGTGGCGATCAATTCCGCCGTGGCCCAGCCGCCCCCCGGGATGGCCTTGAACCCGCCTGTCCCCCAGCCTGCGTTGATGAAACAATTGCCCAGCGGGGTTTTCCCGATCACCGGCGACCGGTCGCCGGTCACATCCACGATCCCGCCCCATTGGCGCAGCATCTTCAGCCGCGAAACCATCGGAAAGGTTTCCACCAGCGCCCGCACGGTTTCTTCCACATGGTGGAAACTGCCACGCTGGGTATAGTTGTTGAACCCGTCCGTGCCGCCGCCGATCACCATTTCGCCCTTGTCCGACTGGCTCATGTAGCCATGCACCGTGTTGGCCATGACCACCACATCCATACAGGGTTTGATCGGCTCGGACACAAGCGCCTGAAGCGCCACGCTTTCCATCGGCAGCCGGAATCCGGCCATTTCGGCCAGGTGGCCCGAATTCCCGGCCACCACAATGCCCAGCTTGTCACACTCAATCGCGCCCTTGGTGGTGTCGACCCCGACCACCTTGCCGTTTTCCGAACGCACCCCGGTGACTTCACATTTCTGGATGATGTCCATGCCCATATCGCTGCATGCCCGGGCATATCCCCAGGCCACCGCGTCATGGCGCCCGGTGCCGCCGCGCGCCTGCCAGAGCCCGCCCAGAACCGGATATCGCGGCCCGTCCAGCGAGATGATCGGCACCAGTTCCTTGACCCGCTCGGGCCCGATAAATTCGGTCTGCACCCCCTGCAGCGCATTGGCATGTGCCGTGCGTTTGTAGCCCCGCACCTCGTGTTCGGTCTGGGCCAGCATGATCACGCCACGGGGGCTGAACATGACATTATAGTTCAGATCCTGGGACATGGTTTCGTAAAGCGACCGCGCCTTTTCATAAAGCGCCGCCGACGGGTCCTGAAGGTAATTCGATCGGATGATAGTGGTGTTGCGGCCCGTATTGCCGCCGCCAAGCCACCCCTTTTCAATAATCGCCACATTGGTGATGCCGAAATTCTTGCCCAGGTAGAACGCCGTGGCCAATCCGTGCCCCCCGGCACCCACGATGATGACGTCGTATTTCTTCTTGGGCTCCGGGCTGCGCCATGCGCGCTCCCATCCTGTGTGGAACCGTGCCGCTTCTCGGGCCACGGCAAAGGCAGAATAGCGTCTCTTGAACATAACTTGACATCCCTCACAGTAGTCGAATCCGCGGACCGGACCTTGGTTTGGCCGGATCATGTCCTAAATGCCACTTAAAGTCCCCGTTTCCAACCGTCACTTGGGGCTGCAATTGCGACATCGCGCATCGGTGAGGCATTATACCCTTCCCCCGCAGCGCCAGAGCGCCTAAATGAAACGCAGCAAAAAACGGACGCACGCCCTATGATCTTCTGGATTACAGCCAGCCTTCTCGCCCTGACCGTCGCCGGCTTTATCGCCATCGCGCTGTTGCGGGGGCGCAACGATGGGGAACACCCCGCCGCCTATGACCTGCGGGTGTATCAGGACCAGTTGCGCGAAGTGGATCGTGACCTGGCCCGCAACGTGATTGCCCCCGAAGATGCCGACCGGATCCGCGCCGAGGTGGGGCGGCGTGTGCTGGCCGCCGATGCCCAGCTGCGCGCGGCAAAATCGGGCGACCATCAACCACAGAACGCGACGCTGATCATGGCCATCCTGACCGGGGTTTTTGTCATCGTCGGCTCCCTTGGGCTTTATACCGTGCTCGGTCAGCCCGGCGCGCGGGACATGTCGCTGGCCAGCCGCATCGCCGCTTCGGACGCGGCGCTGGCCTCCCGCCCTTCGCAAGCGGATTTCGAAGCCAAAATGCCGCCCCGGCCCGAACGCACCGCCCCGGACCCGCAACATCAGGAACTGATGGTAAAACTGCGCGCCACCGTGGCACAGCGCCCCAACGACCTTGAGGGGCTACAACATCTCGCCCGGAACGAGGCCAGCATCGGCAATCTCAAAGCGGCCTATACCGCCCAGCAAAAGGTCATCGCACTCAAACACGACGCGGCCCGCCCCGAAGACTACATGTTTCTGGCCGATCTGCTGATCAGCGCCGCCAACGGCTATGTGTCCCCCGAGGCGCAACGGGCGCTGGATGCCACGCTGCAACAACAGCCGCGCAATGCGGTGGCACGGTACTATTACGGGCTGATGATGATCCAGAATGACCGCCCCGACATTGCCTTTTCCCTCTGGGACCGGCTGTTGCGGGAAGGCCCCCATGACACGCCCTGGGCCCAGTCAATTCGCGCCAATATCCGCGAACTGGCCTGGCGTGCGGGACAGGCGAAATATGAACCACCCGCCCCCCCGGCCCCCGCTACGGGCACAGGTCAGAGCACGGGCAGCCTGTCTGGCCCCACCGCCGAAGACATGGCCAACGCCGCCGGACTTTCGCCCGCAGAACGCCAGGACATGATCCGGGGCATGGTCGGGCAACTGTCCGAACGGCTGGCCACCGAAGGCGGCAGCCCCGAGGAATGGGCCCGCCTGATCGGCGCGCTTGGGGTGCTGGGAGAGACCGACCGCGCCGGCGCGATCTGGGGCGAAGCACAACAGGTCTTTGCCCAAACGCCCGAGGCGCTGGCGCTGTTGCGCGCCGCCGCCACCCGGGCCGGGCTGGTCGAATGATCCTGGACGAAATCGAAAAATTTGCCGCGGCCCTGCCCCCCCATGCGGCGCTGGCCGGGCTGGATCTGGGCGACCGTACCATCGGCGTGGCCGTGTCCGACCGGCTGTTGTCGGTGGCCACCCCGCTTGAAACCATCCGGCGCAGAAAATTCGGTGTGGATGCGGCACGCCTGCTTGAAATCCTGACGGCGCGCGACATTTCGGGCATCGTTCTGGGCCTGCCGCGCAACATGGACGGATCGGAAGGTCCGCGGTGTCAATCGACCCGCGCCTTTGCCCGCAACCTCGCGCGGCTGACCGAATTGCCCATCACCTTCTGGGATGAACGCCTGTCCACCGTTGCCGCCGAACGGGCGTTGCTCGAGGCGGATACGTCGCGAAAACGTCGCGCCGAGGTGATCGACCACGTCGCGGCCTCCTATATCCTTCAGGGGATGCTGGACCGGTTGCGACATGTGAGGGGCGCGGGATGAGCAAAGAAACCGACAAGGTCTGGAAACGCAACGAGGTGGACTCTCCCTGCATCAATATCTGTGTGATCCACCCCAAGGCGCGGATTTGCACGGGGTGCTTTCGCAGCATCGAGGAAATCACCGCATGGTCGAAACTGTCCCCCGAAGACCGCGCCGGGATCATGGCCGACCTGCCGGGCCGGGCCGCGTCGCTGCGCCAACGCCGTGGCGGGCGCGCGGCGCGCCTGTCCCGCTCGGACGACGACTGAGCCTTCTGCTCGTTTTGCTTTGGGATGCCCGGGCGCTGGGGGGCACTGGTTTGCCGCCCCATAGGTTCTGCCCCCTCGCCCCGGGGCGCTCCCGCCCGTCCGTCCTGCATCACAGATGCAGACCGTCCCGTTGGGCCCGGTCTGTGGTCTGGGATCAGGCTTTGCCGTTGCGGTTCTGCCGCCTACTGCGCGCCTTTGGTTAAGATTTGCCGGATTGGGCCGAGGGCACCCCGCCGATGCCGCCCCGGTGCCGTAAAGATGCGCAAAAATCACCCCCCGATTCGGCAGGGTCTGGCCAGAGGTTAATCCCGGCGGTCGGCCGGGGACGACATCGGTCTCAACGATCAAAATGTTCCGTTCATGGAACGACGTGATGTCAGGAGAAACCAGCCGCGCCACCTCGACCCTGTCCAGCAACACGTGATGAAGGTCGGTGCCCTGTTGTCCGGCACCAGAGTCAACGGGCCATACCCCGCGTAACCCATTGGAATATATACGACAAACGACACAATCCTGATTGTGCCTTTTGACTATATGTCTGTGATTTTACGCTGATGCTTCGCGGATTTTGGGATCAAAATCCACTCCCGTCAGCTATACGACAAACATGTCCTGCTCGGTTTCAGAACCCCGCATCCCCAGGGTGTGATCCGGGTCAACCCATGTGCCGGTTGTTCCGTCCGTTTCACCACCAAATGCTGTATCTCCGATTACCATAACCACAAGATCGTCGCCGTCTCCGCCTCTTGCATCAATCAAGCCAAGCGCGTCGGGCACATGAAACACGTCGGGCCCATCGCCCGGGATTTTGGGTGTCTTCGCCGCATTGTGAGAGGACACGCCCATATCGGACTCGTCCCCGCCAAACACAACCCCAACAGCGGCGAGACCCGGCAAAACCAACAGGTCGATCATCATCCCCTCCGGCGTCCCACCGTTTGGATCAGCTGCGCAGAAACCCATAAATTCGCATATAATTCAAAGCATTAACATGATTGGCATTTCGCAACAAACCACAATGGGCCGCTCCCGAAGCAACCGCAGATCACGCGGAAACAACACCCAGCCAATCCGCGACACTCCCCGGCATTTCGGGACGGAAATAGGCCATCAGGCGCCCGCTCCCTGCCGCTGCGGTCCAGGGCGCGATCCCGTGCAGGCACAGGCGATGCAGCAACACCGCCTCACCCGGTTGCGCCACCACTTCCACCCGGCGGCAGGTCTCGAATATCTCGCGACGGGCGACCTTGTAAGGTGAGGTGATATCCACCTGCCCCCACCCCGCGCGCGGAACATCCCTTAACGCCCGTAACAGCCGCGCCCGCATCACCCCGACACTGCCCTCCCACACCACCAGCGGGCTTTGCCCCGGGTATTGCACAGTCAGGGGTAGCCCGAGGATATACCCGTGCAGTTCCCGGATTTTCCGCGCTCTGCCCTCGATCCGGATGCCATCCACATGGGCCGCGTCCCGACGCAGGCGATAACGAAACGCCGCCTCACCCTCGCCATCGCGCGGCCTGGGATAACCGGGGAATATGCCGGATAGCTGGGCCCGGTGGAAAGGCAGCGGGCCGAACAGCGACTGCGCCGCGTCTACTGCGGCCCCATGCAGGGGAACCCCCGCCACAGCCCCGCGCGAATCGTTGTCCAGCGCGTCCACGCCGACAAACCAAGTTCCTTCACATTTCAACCACTTACGCCGCTGTTGCGGATCCTGCAACGCGGCCTCGGCCGCCGCCCGTGCCGCCCTGGCCCATACCGAAATCGCCCGATCAGTTTCAAACCGCAGCCAACCGGTTTCGGCCAGTCCGGCCATCCCCGTCACCCCCACATCGCCTTGCGCAGCATGTTCAGCGCCACCAGCATCAGGAACACGGCAAATACCCGTTTCAAGGGTTTGGGGTCCATGGCATGGGCCAGCCGCACCCCCATCGGGGCGGTGATCAGCGTCATGGCAATAACCAGACCAAATGCCACCAGATTGACCGCCCCAACCGTGAATGGCGGGCGGGTTTCCGGGTCCACCGACAGGAGCAGAAACCCGATCACAGACGGCACCGCAATGATCACCCCGAACCCGGCCGCCGTGGCCACGGCGCGGTGAATCGGCGTGTTGTAAAGGCTCATGATCGGGACCCCGAAACTACCGCCGCCAATCCCCATCAGCACCGACAGAAAGCCAAGTACGGGCGACATCACCGCGCGGCGCCCGCCGCTGGGCATGTCCTGCCCCAACCGCCAGTCAGACCGTCCAAACCCCATGTAAAGCCCGACGATAATCCCCAAAATACCGAACACCCCCTGCAACGTTGACGAGCGCAGCGAGGACGCCACCAACATGCCCAGCACGGCCCCGATGACAATGCCCGGGGCCCAACTGCGCAAAATCTCCCAATCCACCGCACCCTTGCGGTTATGGCTGAGAACCGAGCGCACAGAGGTCACGATGATCGTCGCCAGAGACGTGGCCAGACAGACCTGCATCAACTGTGGGCCATCATAGCCAAGCGTTTGAAAGGCATAGAAAAACGAAGGAACAAGGACGATGCCACCACCCACGCCCAGTAGCCCGGCCAACACCCCGGCAAAGGCCCCGATAGCCATCAGGGCCGCGCCCATGGTGATCAACAAACTAAGTTCCGACATGTGCTCTCCCCGCGTTGCGGGCTGAACCTAACCCGCCTTAACGCGGGGTTCCAGTGCAACCTGAGCCAGCGCCTGTTCGACCAGCTCGGGTCCGGCCCCGGGCTTGTGCGCCCCTTCCGACAGAACGCGCCGCCATTGCCGCGCGCCGGGTCGCCCCGCAAACAGGCCCAGCATGTGGCGTGTCACCTGCCCCAGCCGACCTCCCCCCGAAAGATGTGCCTCGATATAAGGCAGCATGACCTGCACCGCCTCTTCGGGGCGGCTATCTTCGCCCTCTCCGAAAATCACGCGATCCGCAGCACACAGGATATCAGCAGGCTGATGATAGGCCGCGCGCCCGATCATCACCCCATCAAGCCCGGCCTCCAGAAAACTCCGGGCTTGTTCCAGCGATGTAATCCCCCCGTTGACCGACAGGTGCAGCCCGTTGAACAGGCCGCGCATCCGTTGAACCAACTCGTAATCCAATGGCGGTATATCCCTGTTTTCCTTGGGAGAAAGCCCCTCGAGCCACGCTTTGCGGGCATGAACTGTGAACCGCCCGACCCCCGCTGCTCCAACACGGGAAAGGAACTCGGGCAGAACCTCCTCCGGGGTCTGATCATCAACACCAATGCGGCATTTTACCGTCACTTCCACGTCCACCGCGTCGATCATCGCCGCACAGCACTCCGCGACCAGACCGGGGTTTTTCATCAACACCGCGCCAAACGTGCCCGATTGCACCCGGTCACTGGGACAGCCCACATTCAGGTTGATCTCGTCATATCCTGCCGCTGCGCCCAATTTCGCGGCCCGAGCCAGCTCGACCGGATCCGAGCCCCCGAGTTGGAGCGCCACCGGATGCTCCTGGGCATTGAATTCCAAAAGATGCAGCGCGCCCCCCCGTACCAAAGCAGGGGCCGTCACCATTTCGGTATAAAGCAAGGTCTGGCGGCTCAACAGCCGATGCAAATACCGACAATGCCGGTCCGTCCAGTCCATCATCGGGGCCACGGAAAGACGCGCAGCCCGCTGAACATCGGAAAACCCTGACTTTTCTTGGCTTTTTGGATCACCCATTTTTGCGCTTTCCTCGTTTCGGTCCCGTTCAGCCTCGTCTTTATTGGCTACGTCTTCTGGATACGGAGCCACAGGACGCAGTTCCGAAACCGCCATGTAGCACGTCTTCAAGACCGGTTTCCACCTCCTTGCCGCCTCTTTGCCGCGCTTGGGCAATCAGGCAATGACCCGATGTCCGGCCCCCATACCTGGCCCCGTTACCCGGGCATGAAAACCCGGGCCACGCAGAGGCGCAGACAACAAAACACAGCTTACCCCGGCGTCCCGGATTTGGCGGGGTTCAAAGGCGTCGAATTCCGACCGGAACTCTTTGCTGTAAAAGCAGAACTCCGCAGCAGTACTAAATGGTATTGAACCGCATTACATGCTATTGCATGGTGGGAAAACACATCGAACAGCAAAGCGCCATTCCATCATGAAGAAACAAAACCCCCAATCCGGTTGGGACATCAGAGCACAGACTGTTGCTCAGGTTTTTGCCGACGCGGCCAAACGATCACCTGCTAAAATCTACTGCAAGAGTGCCAGCGGAACTCTGACCTATGCTCAGGCCGCAGGAGCCATTCAAAGGCTTGCCGATGAATTGCGCCCAATCGTCAAAGGCAAACCCGTTGCATTGATTTTACCGAACTCGAACGCCTTCGTGATTGGTTATTTTGCGGTCCTGTTTGCGGGCGGCACACCGGCGCTCATCAACCATGGCCACCCGGAAGCAACCGTCATGAAGTTGCTAGACGATCTGGAAACGCCTCTCGCAATTTCGGACGAGGCCATCAAGGCACACAAGACCCGTATTCTGAACGATACGCTTATCAACGAGATGGCCACAGCCGTGGACGTGCAAACGCTTCAGGACCCCAGTTCGCCAGAGGACATCGCAGCGATTCTCTATTCTGGCGGAACAACCGGGTTGCCAAAACGGGTGCCGCACAGCAATGCAGCGATCATTGCAACGATGGAGCGCGGCGATTGGGGCTGGCGCACGGAAGACAACGAAACCTGGCTTCCGGTTGCTCCGTTCACGCATATCTACGGCTTCCTGATGGGGCTGGCGAACCCGATCATCCGGGCGGGAACGATCATCATCCCAGAGCGGTTTCACCCCGACCTGATCGTCGATTTGCTGGAACAGGAAAGCGTGACCATTTTCGGTGGTGGCCCCCCCGCGATTTACCAGGCGGTGATGGCGTCCGAAAGATTCGCGAACGCCAGGTTTCGCGAGTTGCGCCTTTGCCCGGGCGGCGGCGCCCCATTTCCGCTGGACCTGCACAGGCGCTGGCAAGAGGCCACCGGGCTCAGGATTTTCGAAGGCTATGGCATGACCGAGATCGCACCGATTGCGATCAATACCGTGGAACAGGGTATCAAACTGGGCTCTGCGGGAAAGCCGGTGCCCGACGCCGTGGTCGAAATCGTCGACCTCGAAACCGGAACCAAATCCCTTCCCACAGGGGAAACCGGGGAAATCCGTGTGAAGGGTCCACATATGATGACCGGGTATGCCTGCTGTCCCGATGAAACCGCCCTGACCCTCAAACATGGGTTCGTTTATACCGGCGATATCGGTTCCTTGGACGAAGAAGGGTTTCTGACCATCTCGGACCGCAAGAAGAACGTGATTTTCGTGAACGGTTTCAATGTGTTTCCAAGGGAGATTGAAGAACTTCTCTTGACCCATCCCGCCATTTCCGGGGCCTGTGTTGTCGGCCGCGAACATGAGCGCACCGGCGAAGAACCGATTGCGTTCGTCACCCTGCGATCGGATCTGAAGGCGGAAGATATCGACGCCTTTTGCCGGGAGAACCTGATCGCCTACAAACTCCCGGGACAGGTGCATATTTTGACGGAAATGCCCCTGACACCGGCCGGAAAGGTCGACCGGATCGCTCTGAAAACCAACCTGGCGAGCCGATGACCGGACATCCCCTGATCGCGCAGTCATACATGAGGCCGACACCCGATATGAACACCAGACTGAACAAAATCAAATCCCGCATGGTCCTGCCTGCAATTGCGGCACCGATGTTCCTTGTTTCGGGACCCGAAATGGTCATCGCCGCCGCGAAGGCCGGGATCATGGGCAGTTTCCCCGGCCCGAATGCCCGCACAGAAGAAGACCTTCGTCGGTGGTTTGCCACGATTTCGGGGGCCATCAGCGAACAGGATGGGCCGTGGGCTTTCAACATGATCACCCATTCCAGCTATGGCCGGTTTGACGCCGAAATCGCTCTTGTCGAAGAGTTTCAGCCCAACCTGGTCATCACCGCGCTGGGTGGCCCGCACCGGGTGACCGAACAGGTTCACCGCTATGGCGGGCTGGTCTTTGCCGATGTGGTCTCGCCTGCGCTGGCGCGCAAGGCGCTGGACAAGGGGGCCGACGGGCTTGTGCTGGTTTGCTCTGGTGCCGGGGGCCATACGGGCGAATACGCGATGCTGCCCTTCATCGAACAGGTGCGCGGTTTCTTTGATGGCCCCCTGATCGTAGGCGGGGGCATCGGCTCCGGTCGCGCCATTCGCGCCGTCGAAAATCTGGGCGTCGATTTTGCTTATCTCGGCACCCGCTTTCTGGCGACCCGGGAAACCATGATCCCGGATGCTTACCGCCAGATGGTGTGGCAGAGCGGCATGGAAGATCTGGTCGCGTCCCGTGCGATTACCGGGGCATTGGGCAACTGGATGCGGGCCAGCGTCGAAGCCTCCGGGCTTTCCATGGAAGACATGCAGACCGTGGCCACAATCGATTTCTCGCAGGATATGCACGACGGCGCGAAAGCCTGGAAACATGTCTGGAGCGCCGGGCATGGTGTGGGAGGGATCAACGGCCCGGAAACCATGGCCGAGGCCGTCGCCGCCCTTTCGGTCGACTATGCCCGTGCCGTTGCCGAGCAAGCCAAAGGCAGCAGCTATCCCGCAGCGTCAACGGCATACGGAGCCGTCAAGTGATGGGCGCAGCGTCAGATCGTTGTGCGATCCGTCGCCAGCATCTCCATTATTTCATCCAGCACATCGTCAATGTTGTCGGGCTTTACAGTGTTTCGAAGCACCGAATCCCCCATCAACAGCGCATAGACGATATACGCCCTGCGTGCCGCTATATCGGGGGCGGTCCCCTGCTGAATGAACAGGTCGGCGATATAGTCAAGACGGATCTGGTCCACTTCCTGCACCGCCTCAAAGGCCTGATTGTCGCGGCGGCTCCAATCGCGGATCGACTGTTCAATTCGGGCAAAGGCGGGCGATCTGGTGACACGGGGCAAGGCAAGCAGCGCCCGCAGCCGATCCATCGGCAGGCCACCGTTTGCGCCCAGCCGCTGGATAACGTTTGTCGTCATGCGACCGTGCCAGCGTGCCAATATCGCCTGCAACAGGGCGGGACGCCCTCCAAAATGCCAGTAAAAGCTTCCCTTTGTCACACCAAGCTTCTTGCAAAGCACGTCGATACGGATGCCGCGCACATTTTCATCGACAAGGATGCCGGTCGCCGCGTCAACCCAATCACTTTTGTTAAGCGGGGTTTCCTTGAACCGCTGCGTCGGTTCCCGTTTTCGTTTCTGTCGCTGTCGTCCAGCCACAGTTTCGCTCGTATCACTCATGCAGATCGACCTTTTCAGGAATCCTTGGGATGGTCTCCCATGGCTACCAGAAGCCGTGCTGCATGTCCCTCTGAAACCATCATCGTCAGGAGTTAAACAGCCATGTCACCCAGCAAAGAAGAGATCGAGATCATCAAAACCGCGCTCAAGCATTGCGAAGAAGGCAGCACCGATATGGAGCCCGAGATGATACGAAACCCGGTCTCGAACTACACTGACCCCAATATCCTCAAGCAGGAAATAGACACCCTGTTTCGAAAGTTCCCGATCATCGTCGGGCATAAAGAGCAACTTGCCGAAGCCGGGTCATATTTCACCCATGATGACACCGGTATTCCGATCCTGATCACGCGGAACAATGACGGCGAGGTCAAGGCGTTCATGAATATCTGTCGCCATCGCGGGGCGCGGCTGACCGAAGAGGGATGTGGTAAATCCAGAACCTTTTCCTGCCCCTATCACAAATGGACCTACGACCTGAACGGCAACCTGCGCGGCTTGCCTCAGGCCAAGGGCTTTGGCGACATCAACAAGAAAGAGCTTGGCCTTGTCGAGCTTCCCGCCTTTGAACGGTTCGGCCTGATCTGGGTGCGCCCCTCGGTCAGCGACGAGGAAATCGACATCGACGCCTGGCTTGCGCCGATGGCAGAGCAACTCGGCTCGCTTGGCCTTGAAACCCACACGGTGTTCCGGTCCTGGACGCTTGCCCCGAACATGAACTGGCACCTCGCGATCGAAGGGTTCCAGGAATCATATCATTTTTGCGGAGCGCATGAGCATACGGCCTGTTCTGCCTATCTCGACAATCAGAGCGTCTGGAACAACAAATACCCACACGTGCGCCACTCCGTGCCTCTGCCGACGGTGGTCGAACTGCGGGATAAGCCCGAGGAGGACTGGGTGCATCGTCCCTACTTCATGACCCAGAACTACCTGTTCCCCTGCAACTATGTTCAGGTCATGACCGATCATGTCTACATCCACACGATCATTCCAACCGGTGTCGATACCTGTATCTTCAAATGTATGATGCTGATCCCCGAACCGCCCCAGACCGAAAAGGCCAAAGGGTATTGGGAGAAAAACTACGAAGTGATCCGCACGGTTTTCGGTGAGGACTTCGATATAGGGGAAAACATCCAGAAGGGCCTGAACACCGGTGCCAATTCCGAGTTTCTGTTTGGTCGGTACGAAAACGGGTTGCATCTGGGCAAAGCAGCCATCGAGGACGCGCTTGGCGGTCGTTTGACTGTCCCGTCCTGACCGGGCGTCCATAGACGTATATAACGGGGGCCTGTGCCTGGAGGGGGGTGAGCCCTATGGTTTTGCCAGGCCTTTCCGCAAGGGGGTCCATATTGCCGGTTCTGTGGGCCGGTTCTGTGGACCTCCCCAAACGACCAAAAGCTAAAACAGGGGCAAAGCCCGGGAAGCGACGCTCAATAATCGCCCCGAAAATCGCTCAGGAAATCACCCTGTATGTGCGCTTACCGATGCGTCTCTGGGTCGTCATCGCCATGAAACCCCGCTCACGGGGCGCTGCGCAGATTTACGCGGGACGGTGCCGCAGGACAGTGCCCATGACGTCGTTGCCGTTTGGCACCACGAAAAACGCCGCGCCCTGTTCGGTGCGCAGCGTTTTCTAAAAGATTCATCCCGCAGCTGAAAGCGTTTCCACATCACGCTGATTCAACAAAATGCAGAAACGCTTTAGCCGCCGAAATCATCCAACATGATATCTTCGCGATCCACGCCCATCTCAAGCAGCATGTTAATCACCGAGCTGTTCATGATCGGCGGGCCACACATGTAGTATTCACAGTCCTCGGGGTTCGGATGATCCTTGAGGTATTCGTCGTGCAACACGTTGTGGATGAAGCCGGTATAGCCGTCCCAGTCATCCTCGGGCATCGCATCCGACAAGGCCACATGCCATTCGAAATTCGGGAATTCCTTGGCCAACTCGTCGAAATCTTCGACAAAGAACATCTCACGCTTGGATCGGGCCCCATACCAGAAGCTGATCTTGCGGTCCTTGTTTTTCAACCGCTTGAGTTGGTCAAAGATGTGGCTGCGCATGGGTGCCATCCCTGCCCCGCCGCCAATGAACACCATCTCTTTGTCCGTTTCGCGGGCGAAGAATTCGCCAAACGGCCCGGAAATCGTAACCTTGTCGCCGGGTTTGAGGTTGAAGATATAGGACGACATCTGGCCCGGTGGGATGCCCTGCGACCCGGGCGGCGGCGACGCCACGCGAACGTTGAGCATGATCATACCCTTTTCATCCGGGTAGTTGGCCATGGAATAGGCGCGTTCCACAGGTTCGGTCACCACCGACTCGTATTGCCACAGATTGAACTTGTCCCAGTCTTCGCGATACTCTTCCTCGATATCGAACTCGGTGTATTTCAGGCTGTGCTGGGGCGCTTCGATCTGAATATACCCACCGGCGCGGAAATTCACGTCCTCGCCCTCGGGCAGGTCCAGCACCAGCGCCTTGATGAAGGTCGCAACGTTGTGGTTGGACCGCACCGTGCATTCCCATTTCTTGACGCCGAACACCTCTTCGGGGACTTCAATCTCCATATCCTGCTTGACGGCCACCTGACAGGACAGGCGGTCCCCACAGGCGGCTTCCCGCTTGGTGATATGGCTTTCCTCGGTGGGCAGGATCGACCCGCCGCCCGAATGAACCTTGACGCGGCATTGCGCACAGGTGCCGCCGCCGCCACAGGCCGAAGGCACAAACAGCTTCTGTTCCGCCAGCGTCTGCAACAGCTTGCCGCCCGCAGGCACCGAGATCGTCTTTTCACCGTTGATGGTGATATTGACGTTCCCGCTGGACACCAGCTTGGAGCGCGCAAGCAGAATGATCGATACCAAGGCCAGCACGATCAAAGTGAAAAGAACGATACCAAGTCCAAACGTTGCCATGACCCGCCCTCCTTACAGCTTGACGCCCGAAAAGGACATGAAGGCCATCGCCATCAGCCCTGCGGTGATGAAGGTGATCCCCAGCCCCTGAAGCCCATCGGGAATGTCGGAGTATTTCAGCTTTTCGCGCACCCCCGCCATGGCAGTGATGGCCAGAGCCCAACCGAAGCCGGAAGACAGACCATAGGTCGCCGCTTCGGCAAAGTTATACCCGCGTTCCACCATGAACAGCGACCCGCCAAGGATGGCACAGTTCACGGTGATCAAAGGCAGGAACACACCCAAGGCGTTGTAAAGCGGCGGAAAATACTTATCCAGAACCATCTCAAGTATCTGAACCAGCGCCGCGATGACCCCGATATACGAGATCAACCCAAGGAAGGTCAGATCCACATCCGGGAACCCGGCCCAAGCCAGCGCACCGGGGGCCAGCAGATAGGTCAGGATCAGGTTGTTGGCCGGCACGGTGATCGCCTGAACGATCATCACCGAGATGCCCAACCCGATGGCCGTCGAGATCTTTTTCGACACCGCGATGAAGGTACACATGCCCAGGAAAAAGGACAGGGCCAGGTTTTCAACAAAGATCGCCTTGACCGCGAGTGAGATGAGCTCTTCCATCAGTGGCCCTCTACCGTCTGGATTTTATATTCACGTTCTTCCACCTGCTCGGTCTTCCAGCTGCGGAAGGCCCAGATGATCAGACCGATGATGAAAAAGGCCGAAGGCGGCAGCAAAAGCAAACCGTTGGGGACGTACCAGCCACCGTTGTTAACGGTCTCAAGGATGGTCACGCCAAACAGGCTGCCCGATCCGAACAATTCGCGGATGACACCGACCATCATCAGGATAAGGCCATAACCAAGCCCGTTGCCGACCCCGTCGATGAAACTGTCGATCGGTGGGTTCTTCATGGCAAAGGCCTCGGCGCGGCCCATCACGATACAGTTGGTGATGATCAGCCCGACGAAAACCGATAGGGTTTTCGAAATTTCAAAGGCATAGGCCTTCAACATCTGATCCACCAGAATCACGAGCGAGGCGATAATCACCATCTGAACGATAATCCGGATTGATCCGGGAATATGGTTACGGATCATCGAGATGAACATCGACGAAAACCCGGTCACAAGGGTCACGGCGATGGACATAACAAAAGCCACCTGAAGCGACGAGGTCACTGCAAGCGCCGAACAGATGCCCAGCACCTGAAGCGTGATCGGGTTATTGTCGACCAATGGATCGATCAGCATTTCCCTGCGTTTCTGAGCCATTACACGCCCCCCGCTTTCAGGTTTTCAAGAAATGGTTTGTACCCGGCTTCCCCCATCCAGAAGTTCACCAGGTTATGAACGCCAGCCGTGGTCAGCGTGGCCCCGGCCAGCGCATCCACGTGGTATTCGGCCCCGGCAGCGGGAACCGCCTTGGTCACGCTGATCTGCAACGCGCCGCTCTCATCGGCCAGCTTTTTGCCGTTCCACAGTGCTTTCCAGCGCGGGTTATCCACTTCTGCACCCAGCCCCGGGGTTTCGGCATGTTCGTAAAACTGCAGGCCAAAGATGTCGTTGCCGTTCTCTTCCAGCGCGATAAAACCGTACAGCGTGGACCACAGCCCATAGCCATGCAGCGGCAGGATCACCTTGTCGATCTCGCCCGCCTCGTCACGCAGCAGGTAGACGGTAACGAACTGCGCTTTTCGGCCAATCCCCGCCGGATCATCGGCCAGCGCAACCGAGGTTGCCGGGTCGTCGGCGGCGGCACGGTCATCGAAACTTGCCACATCGAACTGGTCGGTAAACCTGCCGGTGGCAAGCTCAAGCACCCGCGGCTCGAACGCGCCAAATGCTTCGACCACATCCTGTTCCGGGTCGTAAATGCCCGCAACCTGAAGGATGTTGATCTGTTTATCCTTGAGCGCATTGATCTCCTGTAACGGGCGCAGCGCCACGGCGGCGGCCGATACGATCATCGACGCAACAAGGCACAAGGTCACGGCGACAAACACCGTCTTTGGCACCGAGTCGGTCGGCAGGTCCAAGAAACGGCGAATCACGCCCTTGTTTTCGGTCTGGGTCTGAAGGTCCTCAGGCATTTTTCTTCGCCCTGCGTTTGATGTTGGCCTGAACGACAAAGTGGTCGATCAACGGTGCAAAAACGTTGCCGAACAGGATGGCAAGCATCATGCCCTCGGGAAAGGCCGGGTTGATGACGCGGATCATGACAACCATGACCCCGATCAGCGCGCCATAAATATAGCGGCCCGTATTGGTATGCGCGCCCGACACCGGTTCGGTCACCATGAAGACAAGGCCAAAGGCATAGCCGCCCACCACAAGGTGCCAATACCACGGCATCGCGAACATCGGGTTGCTCTCCGACCCGATCCAGTTCAGCAGACAGGAGAACCCGATCATCCCCGCCAGACAGCCCACCACCATGCGGTAATTGGCGATCTTGGTGGCCAGAAGAAAGACCAGCCCGATCAGACAGGCAAGGGTCGAGGTTTCGCCCATGGAACCGGGAATGAAGCCATAGAAACTGTCCCACCAACTCATGCCGCGCGCGGCCAGTTGTTCAAACCCCTCCGCCGCCGATACGGCCAGCGCGGTGGCCCCGGTAAACCCGTCCACCGGCACCCAGACGCTGTCCCCCGACAGTTGCGCAGGATATGCGAAATAAAGGAACGCCCGCCCGGTCAAAGCCGGGTTCAGGAAGTTCTTGCCGGTCCCGCCAAACACCTCTTTGCCGATCACAACGCCAAAGATGATGCCCAGCGCCACCTGCCACAGCGGTGTGGTCGCCGGCACGATCAGCGCGTAAAGCATTGAGGAAACAAGGAAACCTTCGTTCACCTCGTGCTTGCGCACGGTGGCAAAGACCACCTCGAACACACCGCCCGCAACCAGCGTGACAATATAGACCGGCAGAAAATAAAGCAGCCCATGGGCCATATTCGCAAGCGGGTTGGCGGCATTGAACCCGATCCCCAGCCCCTCAATGATCGCCGCACGCGAACCCGACGCGCCGAACTCGGCAATCGCCAGATTGGCCTGATAGCCGGTGTTATACAGCGCCATCAGGATACAAGGGATCGTTGCAATGACCACATAGGTCATGATCCGTTTCATATCCACGTAAGACCGCGCATGGGGGGCCGCCGTGGTGACGGTTTTGGGGGTGTAGATAAAGCTCTCCACCATCTCGTAGATGGGGAAATACTTCTCGTATTTGCCGCCCCTCATGAAATGCGGCTCGATCCGGTCGAAGAAGTTACGCAATCCCACGGCTCAACCCTCCTTCTCGATCTTGGTCAGACTGTCACGCAGCGCCAGCCCGTATTCATATTTCGCCGGACAGGCAAAGCCAACAAGACCAAGATCCTCTTCGTCCAGCTCCAAAGCCCCCAGTGCCTGGGCCTGATCCGTGTCCATGACCAACAGGGCCCGCAAAAGCTGGGTCGGCAGGAAATCCTGCGGCATCAGTTTTTCGAACGTGCCGATTGGCACCATGGCGCGGCGTCCACCGTTCAGGTTCGAGGTCAGCGGGAACTTGCGCCCCGACAATTTGGAAAGTGCAGAGCCCAGAACGGGCTGTACCGCGTATTTCGAAAACATCGGGCGAATCCACCCCATGGGGATTTGCTTGTGATCCTCTTCAATCACTGTGATCTGGCGGGCATAGCGCCCCAGATAGGCGCTCTCTCCCTGCCCCGCACGTCCCGACAGGACCGACCCGGAAATCAACCGAACCGGAAGATCGGCAGGCAGGTCACTGGCGACCAGATCGGCCATCGACGCCCCGGCAACGGTACGCACAAGACGCGGATCGCCACATACAGGCCCGGCCAAGGCGATCACGCAAGAGGCGTCATACCGCCCGGTGGTCAGCAACCGGCCAATCACGATCACATCCTGATAGCCGATGGTCCAGACCGTCTTGGTCGCATTGGGGGTCTCAAGGAAATGCATATGGGTTCCGGCCAGCCCCGCAGGGTGCGGTCCGCTGAACTCCACGGCTTCGACACCCGCCGCATCCGCGCCCGGCAGATTGGCCCCGGCCTCCTGACAGAGAAAGGTTTTGCCCTCACTCAAACCGGCAATGGCCGCGATCCCGGCAGCAAAGGCCCCGGCCTCCTCGCGGATAATCGGCGCGGGGTCGGCGGCCAGCGGTTCGCTGTCCATCGCTGTGACATAGATGGCCGCCGGACGGGTCTCTGGTGCGGGCACTTTGGAATAGGGGCGCGTGCGGAACGCCGTCCACAGCCCGGCGGCGCAAAGCCGTTCCACCAGCCCCTCAACGGTCGCAACATCTCCGGTGCCCGAAAAATCCACCGGGTCGGCGGCCCCATCGGATACTTCGATCTCGATGCTCACCAGTTTCCGGCGCGCGCCGCGATTGATCGCCTTGACGGTTCCCGCCACGGGCGACACCACGTTCACCTCCGGCAGGGCCTTGTTGATCAAAACAGGCGTACCTGGCGCAACCGTGTCCCCTTCGGCAACAAGAATACGCGGCTTCAGCCCGATATAGTCCTCACCCAGAATGCCAACAGTTTTAACCGTACCCTGTTCCACGGTATCCGTGCGGGGCGCCCCGGTGATCGGTACGTTCAGACCCTTACGTAGGGAGAAGTGCTGCACAGCTTCCTACCTTCACATTTGGAAATTTCGTTGGCTTATGCAACGTCACGTCGAAAGGTGAAAGTGCTGAATCGGGCTTCTAATCACATTTTTTCACTTGAAAAGAGGAGAATCGGGTTGAAAACCAAAAGAATGTCGCAGACAAGCCCTGTGAAATCGCTCTGCTTCCTTCGGATCGCAACAAAGAGGACTACCCAGTGCCAGATCTCGCCACACTCTCTCGTCGCTCCTTCCTTGTCATGCCGCTGGCCGTTGCCGCGGCCTGCAACCGTTCGACAGACGTGCACGAGGTTTACGGCAGCACCATGGGCACCACCTATAACGTGGTCGCGGTGGACCGGAATCAACAGGTCAGCGATGGCCGCATCCGCAACGTGATCGACGCTGCGCTTCTGGAAGTGAACCAGCAGATGTCGAACTGGGATTCGCGCTCCGAGATTTCGCGTTTCAACGCAGCAACCGATATGACGGCGGTGTCCCTGTCGCCCGCGCTGGCCCATGTGATGGAGGCCGCAGAATCGGTGAACCGGGCAAGCGACGGTCGGTTCGACACCACCATGGGCCCGTTGATCGAGGCCTGGGGTTTCGGTGCCCCCGGTGCGCAAGAGATGCCGTCGGACGACATGATCGCCGCGGCCAAGGCCCGTTCGGGCCATGGCAATACGCTTGAACTTGCGGGCAACCGCCTGCGTAAAACCCGCGCGGATGCCCAGGTTTATTTGGCCGCCATCGGCAAAGGCTATGGCGCGGACCGTGTGGGCAAAGCTCTGGAAGAGCTGGGGCTGACCGACTACATGATCGAGATTGGCGGCGACCTGTACGCCTCGGGCCGCAACCCCGCTGGCCTGCCTTGGCAGATCGGTATCGAAAAACCTGCCGCCCTTGGCGGCGGTGTCATGGATGTGGTGGGTGTGTCCGGGCTTGGCCTTGCGTCCTCGGGCGACTACCGCAACTATTTCGAAAAAGACGGTGAACGCTATTCCCACGTGATCGACCCGGCCACCGGACGCCCGATCACCCACAAAACCGCATCGGCCACCGTGCTGTCAGAAAACGCCATGCTGGCCGATGCCTGGGCGACCGCGATGCTGATCCTTGGCCGCGAGCGCGGTCTTGAAATCGCCGGGGCGCACGACATCGCCGTCCTGTTCATCGAACGCGACACGGATGCGGCCAGGCTACAGTTCAAAACCACCGCAAGCCCCAAATTCAAGGCGCTGACCGCCTGATAGCGCGCCCCAGATAGCGCCTCCAGAAAGGCCCCCGAGATGGCAACCTTCCTTCTGACCTTCGGCATCCTGATGGTGGTCATGCTGGGCATGGCGCTTGGCGCAATCATGGCCGGGCGGACGATCAAGGGAAGCTGTGGCGGGCTGAACGCCATTTCGGATGCGGATCAATGCCTGGTCTGTTCCAGGGAAATCGACCCCAACAGCCCCCTGCGGGACCGCCTGCAATGTCCGCGTGCCCGCAAGATGCTGGAACAGGCCGGGTTGGACACGACGGAAAGCTGACCGGAAAACCAACCGGAGCGCGACGCCGGCTGTCTCCTTTCCCAACGTTGCCGCCCACGTCCCGATCTGCCTATCCCACCTGCAACGGCAGAAACCCGAGGATCAGCAACCCGGCCCCTGCCGCGCCGCCGAACAGCCAGAGCTGCCAATTCGGCCCCTCTTCTTTCCAGACCCTGCGGAACTGGTAGCCCGCCAGACAGGCCGCAACAAAGATCACCGTAGCGACCGGCGGGGTCATAGTCAGTTCGGACACCATATTTTTCTCCTGATACGCTCAAAACCGGGTTATGCTGATTGAACATGCAGACTGCAAACACTTCTGGGAGGAAAGTTAAACCGTGCCAACATCCTATCGCGCCCCGAACCGCTCTGATGCCGACGCAGGTCGCAGCGCCAGCCAAAGCACCGATAGCAACCTGCCGCTGGCCAATGCCAAGGTCAAGGACATCCTGTCCTCGAAAGGGCAGAACGTCATCACGATCAGCCCCGAAGACACCCTGGGTCAGGCTGTCGAACTTCTGCGCGATCACCGGATCGGGGCCTTGGTCGTCACCGAATCCCATGGTGATCTCTGCGGGATTATTTCGGAACGTGATATCGTGCGCAAACTTGCGGATACCCCCGGGCGCACCCTGCCCCAACAGGTGCAGGAGGTGATGACGCATGACGTCAAAACCTGTGCCGCCGGGGCGCCCCTTGTGTCGGTGCTTAAGATCATGACCGAAGGGCGCTTCCGCCACATGCCAGTGATCGAAAACGAAACACTTGCGGGAATGATCACCATTGGCGACGTGGTGAACTATCGTCTGGTCCAACTTGAACACGAGGCGCTTCAACTCAAACAGCTGATCGTCGGCTAGCGGTGGCCATGGGCGCGGCGGCACCACGCCGTGCGACTTCCGGCTGGGCCGCCAATCGTCGATCGCAGGTTTCAAGACGCTGACATGAGGGGCGAAATCGTCTGTGTCATAGTCCACCGCAGTGCAGATCCCGGAAAACCCGTCCCGCTCCATGGCATCGCTGACCCGTTCCACAATCCCGATCAGGATAAAGGGTTCCTGTTCGATCCAGACTGCGGACAGGAAAACCGCCAGTTTCCCATCAGGTGGCAGATGCCGCATACCCGTTGTGCCGTCGCGAAGCTCCAAAAGGGTTACGAATTCCCTTCGGCGGTCAAACCATCCTGGGCTGCAAATACGGCGGTGCCAAACCGGCCCGCGTTGGTATCGGTAAGCATTTTCACATGTCCTCGTTCAGTTTGTTAAACAGTGTCTGGAACCAGGTCGCCCCGAGTTCCTTGCCAACAAAGACCTTGTATAGCCACGCGAAAATCTTTCCCACGTGCTCGTCATCCTTCTGAAACAATCGAACCGGGCGTTTGGTGTCGGGGTCATTTTCCATCTCTCCCAACCGCAAGGGCGTGATCATCTTGTTGCCCGATTTCCACGACCGATACCGGATCAGTATCCCCGGTGCCATGATCTGAAGATATTCGATCACCGCTTCGTCTTCGAGCTTCAGATATGGCCAACACCCCGTTCAGCAATATTCCGATTATCCCCATGTCCGCCGAACAGCTGCAACCGGGTAGGTTTCAGCTTGCCCCGCGGATCATCCATGAAAACCGGAGGTTGCGGCAATACAGCTGTAAATACGTGTTGAGCGGAAATCGCAGTTCAAGCATCGGGAATTGCTCTACGGCGCGCCGTGCCTGTAAAAGCCGCCGGTACACAATTGACAAGGGGCATGCAAAACAACGTCGCATCATAATCCGGGTCACCACCAGAAAAAACAAATGACGCCTGCCGCCCAGACTTTACTGGCCTGACAAGTCCAACCGATAAACCCGCCCGGGTTCGTCCGTGAACTCAAGGGCTTCAACTGAAATCAATCTCAGCTCATGCCGATCAGACAGGGCAAGCAATCGCCCGTCTTCGAAGGCAAACCGGTATTCGGGCCGCGCACCGGCAAGCACGGCCACGTCACGCCCGCCCCCCCCGTGAACGGCGTCCTGCCCGCCCCCTGTCTCAAACCGATCCGGCCCGGCACCGCCCAGGAAAATATCCTCTTCCGGGGTGCCAGCCAGGGTGCCGCCCGCATCGGTTGCGCGCAGCAGCCCCCCGTGCAGAAACGCGCCTGCATCGCGCCCCTCGGCCCCCGGCATGGCGTTGGCCGCCATCAGGCCCCGCCAGCGCGCCGTGTCATCCTCGAGATAGCGTAGCGCGCCCCAACTGCCCCATTTGCTGTGCGGGGCCACGTCAACAAAGGCGTTGAACATCTCGCCCCCCTGGGCGCGCCAGGCGGCCAGCGCCCGGTCATACAATCCGGCCATCTGCCGGGAATAATTGAACCGTCCGAAAAACCGGGTCAGTTCATCGTCGTTCACAGCCGCGCCCTGACCCACCGCGTGGGTGCCCCCCTCATACATGATCAGGCGCGCCCCCATGTCCCGGGCCACCCTGGCGTGATAGGGCCAAAGCGTTTGTGTCAATTTCGCCAGCGACCCCTGGGCAATGGCCTGTGCCGCCGGGTCCAGCGCCGCGTCATAACGGATCGGCGCAATCGCCGCATCCAGCGCACGGCGTTGCAACCCGCGCGCCCGCGCTTCGGCTCCGGCCTTGTCCACGCTGTCCGCAATCCAAACGCGCAGATCGGCAAGCCGCCCCCCCTCCTCGTCGCGGCCCAGTTCGAACCCGAAATAACCCGACACCGCATAGGCATCAAAATGCGCAATCGGAGCAGGCCCCCCCGTTTCGGCCACCCAGAGCGGAGCGTTCAACAGCGGCTGTTCCAGCCCCATCCACCCGGTATGCACCGCCACCACCCGTTCCAGCCGGTCAGGTGCCCGGGCGAACTGTGCCGCCCAGATCCGCATGACCTCGGCCGCACGGGCCCCGGCATATTGCATCCATCCGTCCTTGGCCCCCTCTCCCCACCGTTCCTCTGCGCGATCCGCGGCCCAGCGGGTTTGAGGAAAGGTGAAATTCCAAAGCTCGTTGGAATATTCCACATGGGCCTTCAACCGCGGATCCAACGTGGCCTCGACCGTTGCCGCAAAATTCTGAACATAGTCATCCGTCGCCATGTGGGGCATGTTAAACCATGGATCCGCCCCGATCTGATTGGCCAGCGCCACCAACCACTCGACCGGCACACCACGGCGGGCAAAGGTGTAATCCCCGGGCACCGGGCGCGTCTCCCACCCGGTCACCGGGCTGGCATTGGTCATCATCCAATCCATGTAGCGCACACTGCGTACATCCTTGATCTTCGCGATCCAGTCCGGGTTGAACAGAACACCAAGTTCGGCAAGCCGCGTATGGCCTTCCCGGACGATCGTAATGTTTCGAATATTGTCCCCGATGCCCGCCGGATCGGTGGACAGCACGATGACCGATACCAACCCTTCGCCCGGCGCATAGCGAAACCGCGCGCTATTGCCGTCATAGCGCATATCGCGCGCGCGCCCGCCGATCTTGAGCGTCCCGCTGCCTTCCCAACTGACCCGGTAATACCCGGCAAGCCCGCTGGCCTCTTTAGGCTGATCCGTCAACAGGAACGCCTCCAGCCGGTCCACCCCCGGAGGCAGACGGGTGGGCCAGCCATGGGCGTCCAGATACCCCTCTTTTTCAAGCTGCTCTGCGCTCCACGCACCCCAGTGAGCTCCCTTATGGCCAACCCAGGGCCGCGCCGTTTTCATGAGGTTCACGAAAGGGTGCTGGGTGGACCAGTCGGATATCCCGTTCAGCCCAAGCGCAAGCGAAGGGTTGGCAACCCCCAGAGCGCGCGCCCCCTGCGCATCACCCGCCCGGTCCGCTGGTGCGGTCGGTCCCGCCGGGTTTTCGGGGGCGGCCTCTGCCCTCTCTTCGGCCACGCCCATGGCCCGGGCGATGAAGCGGGCAATCTCGGGCCAGCCCTGTCGCACCGGGTCGGGAATGGATGTTGGCAGCACCATGTCGGGCGGTGCTTCCCCAAATACCCCGGCATAGGTCACGGCAGCAGCCATCAGGTAAAGCGCAGGCGTGCCATGGGGGGCATCGTCGATGTAAAACGTCTCGGGCGGCAGCGCCTTGAGCTCCGTCTGTGACAACAGCTCGGACAGCACCTTGGCCACGGGGATCAACCGGATATCCACCTCAGGCCGCGCCTGTTTCACCTGATCTACAAGTGTTTCATACCATTGATGATAGGCCCCGGCATTCACCGCGTGATAGCTACGCAACTTGCGCGGACGCGGAGGAAATCGCCCCGTGATTCCGCCCATGTCGGCCCAGCCTTCATAAAGCAGGATCGGCCGTCCCTGCCCATGGCTGTCAATCAACGCCAGCAGGGCTGATAACGGGCTTGCCCCATCCGGGTTCTCCCCGTCATACGGCTGGTCCGGTGCCTGATATTGAATGAAGTTGGCCGGGTTGACCATGATCGCGGTATAGTCGGCCTTGGCAAACCGCCCCGCCCCCTTGCGCCACACCCCCTTGACCTGTTTGAACGACCACTGATCCAAAGGCCCCGCACGGGTGAAATCGCGCAGGAACCCCCACTGCCCGTCCACGCGCACCCCATGCCCCCCCGCATGTGCCAGCATGGCCAGCCAATGCGGCATGGTGGTCTCATCCGTATCGCTCAGATGATGGATCAGCGAGTTGCCGAATATGTAAAACCGCTGTTCTTCGGCACGCCCCGGCGTGGCCCCAGGCAAGAGACAGGCAGACAGCAGCAAAATCAGAACGGAACGGATCATGATACCCCTCGGCAGGACAACAGGCATTGCAACAGCAAGAAGCTTCAACTGTTGCGTTTTTCGACCATGTTTGCAAGGTTCCCGCACAGGTTAACCCTCGGGAAAACACGCGATACTGGAGACAATGAATGATAGCCGACAGCAATGTTTCAGCATCCGAACCGGACTGGAGCCGCGAAACCGTGCAACGGTTCTGGGACCCCGGGCGCAAGCTGATCCGCGCGATCCGGCGATACCAGGTGGCCAGGGCGCGGGGCGGTGTGTGGGGGCGCGTTGCGGCGAAACACTGGGTGCTGGTCCATTGGTTCTGGTCCCTGATGACCCAGAGCGAACTGCACCTGAACACGCATATCGGGGGCGGGCTGCGATTGACCCATCCTACTGGCGTCATCGTCCACCCCGGCGCACGGATCGGCCCCAACTGCATGTTGTTCCATCAGGTCACGCTGGCCGGCCCGGTTGTTCTTGGCGGGCATGTGGATGTAGGCGCAGGGGCCAAGCTCATTGGCCCGCTGGTCGTGGGGGATCACGCCCGGATCGGCGCAAACGCCGTGGTGACCAAAGACGTGCCCGCTGGCGCAACGGTCGCGGGCATCCCCGCCCGGATCATCGAACAGGACTAAAGCGTTTCCGCGTTACGTTGCCTCAACGTGATGTGGAAACGCCGCACAACACAGCAGGGCAACACAGTAGAGATGTGGGCGTTTCCAGCTAAAGCGTCCTGCCAAAACCCGGAATCACCGGTTTTTGGCAGGACGCGCGAAACACATAAATGTCGCGCTGCGTTCGCCCTTTTCCCTGTCTCAGGTTAAAGGTCGAACGCTTTATTGCTGTGATCCAACAATAACCGGAAACGCTTTAGCTGTTTTCGTCAAACGGCGCAGGTTTCGTCCCCTGCCCCAACACCCAGTCATAAACCTCGCGCACCTGTTCGGCCTTGCGGGCCCAGGTGAATTTCTCCGCAACCCGCGCCCGTCCGGCCTCGGCCATCCCGGCCAATGCCGCAGGATCCTCGGCCAATCGCGCCAGAACTTTGCCAAACCCCGCAACGATCTGCGCCCGTGTGCCGATCGGCACCTTGACCCCGAACGCATCCGTCACCAATTCGCCCGGCCCGGCATAGTCGACGATCACCGGCACCACGCCCAGCGCCATGGCCTCCAACACGACGCCGCCGCCAAACTCCCTGACCGACGGAAAACTCATCACGTGACACTGCGCCATGACCTGTTGCACGTCTTCATGGGCCATCCAGCCGTGAAAGGTCATCGCCTCAGCCACACCCTGCTCTGCGGCGAACTGCTTTAGCCCCGCTAACATCGGCCCGTCCCCGATCATCTCCAACCGCATCCGCCCGGCCCTGAGCAGCGGCAATGCCGCCTCCAACAACATATCCGGGCCCTTGTAGGGCACCATGCGCCCCACGAAACAGGCCCGCAAAATGTCATGCTCGGGGTGCGCCACTTGGGAAAACCGGTCCGGGTCAATGGCGTTTTCGGGGATGTGGATCACTTTGCCCGCATATTTCGACGGCACTTCACCGCCCGTATGACGTGACCCGGCGATGATCGCCGCCGCGTGGCGCAACGTGGCCCGTCGTCCCGGAAGTATTTTATAGACGCTGCGGATATAAGACAGCCATTCCCGTTCCCGCCGCCGCTCGGCTTCGAACCCTTTGGGCCAGGGCACACCGCCATTGAGCGGCCCCAGAACAAAGGGAACCCCCGCCCGCGCACAGCGCGGTGCCAGCGACGATGAAATCGTGGGGGACAACGGCGTGACCCGGTGTACAATGTCATAATCGCCCCGCCGGATCGCAGCGCCAAAACGACGCCATACCAACCGTTCGAAATGGGGGTAGCTGACGGCGGAAATGGCCTGAAGCATGGTCCAGCCCTTGCCCTGACCCATGCGCAGAACCTCGCCCAGCTTCCACAGCGGACGCGCCAGCGCCTCGCTGTCAATGGCTGTGAACTCCTGCCCCTCGATCAATCCCGCCCGCAAGAAAGCCTCGCGGTTGCGGATCTGGGTCACGATATGCACCTCGGCCACCTGCCCAAGGGCACGCGCCAGGGACCAGCCCACCAAAGGCACGCTGACCCATTCCGGGTTCGCGGCCTCGGCAATCACCAGAACCCTTGGTCGCTTACCCGGCCCGTTATCTGCCCCCTCGCTCATCCCCATGCCCACAGCCTCACATGATACTTTGCAGATTCATCTGCGCCCGCCGACTGCGCGGCATACGTTCTTCAAGGTATCCCAGCAGCGCCCCGGACATCAGCCACGTGAACGTGGTGATCGTCGCATTGGGCAACAGATCAAACAGGTTGAACCCGATCATCAACGCAATCGGCCCCAGCCACGGCGACACCTCCTCCTCTTTCTCCAACCGCGCCGTGCGCACCGCCAACAGGAACAGCGGCCAGGCCAGCAATACGAACTCGGCCAGAAAACCGACCCATCCGAATTGCCCGATCACAATCACCCACCGCCCGTCGGCCACGGTCAGGATACGCCCCGACACCGGGTCAAGAATATGGTTTCGCCCCCAGCTGCCCCAGCCAAAGGCGGGCTTTTCATAGGCCCGCTCCAAAAGAATGTTCTCATTGGTAAAACGGAACTCAAGCGAGGCCGCCCGATCCGGATCAATCCGCGCCGCCTGCTCCAACAGAAACCGCTCGGGCACCAGCTCAAGCCCCTTCATCACGGGATAGGCAATCGCCACAAAAGCCAGCAACGCCGCCACCCGGAATTGGAACAGCCGCCCGGTGAACAGCACCATGGGCACCAAAACCAGCGAATAGGCCATGGAGGCCACGGATTTGCACATCACCAGCACAACCCAGTAATAGCCGGTCAGCGCCATATAAAACGCCCGCCACTTGCCCTCGGACGCCCGATAAAGCGCGGCACAGGCCGTCACCATGGTCAGCGCGAAAAACGCCACCCACAACCCGTGATACAGGAACACGATCGGACGGAACCCGCCAAACCGCACCATCTGGTCGAAATTATGCTGGAAAAACCCGTAAATCCACAGGTTCAACTGGGGGGACAGGCGGATCTCGATCAGCATCAGCAGGGTATACACCCCCCCCGCCGCGACCAGAGCCCAAAGGATGTCACGCTGATCCCGTGCGCGGTTCAGAAAATTGCGCGCCAGGATAAAGGGCATCAACAGCATGGATTGCTGTACCATCAACGCAAAGGCTTCGGTCAACCGCAGCGCGGGCAATCCTACCCGCCCATAGAACACCGGCTCATCATTGGTCAGAACCGTTGCCAGCGGGCTAAGCACGAACACCACCATCAACACCTTGGCCACGTTGGACCGGGGCAAAACCTGCAAATCACGCCCGAACATGAACAGCACCACCAGAAACGCGGTGATCGACGGCAGAGTTTCCTTGGACAGGGGGGGCATCAGCGGGAAATCGAAAACGGCCGGGGGCGGCGGCAGAAACAGATAGGCCACCAACAGCGACCAGATGATCGCCCGCCCCACTTCAAGCTTGCGAAAAATCGCGATCGAAATCAGCGGCCAAAGCGCAAGTACAAGAAAGGCCAGGGGGTTGGGATGCATCGGGGTCCGGTATCTGCTCGAGAAATTTCATTCGGCTGCAATGTAACAGATCCACGAGCCGCTGTCGTGGCAATGTCATGGCAATAATGTGCGCAGATGGGGGGGACCGATCAGCCCGGCAAACAGGTGGCGGGATCATTCCCCCGGATCAGTACCCTGTGCCGCGGAGCACCACCCGCACCGTGGACAGAAGCACATGGATATCTGTGCCAAACGACATCTTGCGGTAATAATCGGTGTCATAAATTGCACGGTCGCGGAAACTGCTCTCGTTACGCTCGCTGATCTGCCAGAGCCCGGTAATGCCGGGGCGCATGGCATAGTAGGCCGCGCCGGGGTAAAGTTCCTGCTGATCCACCATCATCGGGCGGGGCCCGACCAACGACATGTCACCGATCAACACGTTGAACAACTGCGGCAACTCGTCCAGCGACGATTTGCGGATGAACTGCCCAAATGTGGTGATACGTGGGTCGGATTTAAGCTTTTGCGTCCGGTCCCATTCGGCCCGCGCCTTGGGGTTGCGAGCAAGATAGCTTTCCAGAACGCCATCCGCCCCGGCCACCATCGAACGCAGCTTGAACATGCGGAACACCCGACCGTTCAGGCCAATCCGTTTCTGAACGTAAATCGGAGACCGTCCGTCCAGCGCGATAATCGCCATCAAAGGCATAAGCAGCATGACCACGGGCACGGCGACCAACAGCACCAACAGGATATCCAGCCCACGTTTCACCGCACGCCGATATACACCGTTTCCACGGCGGCGGGACTCGTTGATGTCAATCAGGCTTTGCAGCTTTCCGACGTCAAATGCAGTAATCACACGTTCGCTCACAAGCGTTTTCCCCAAGCAATGTCCCGAACACAACCCAACATGCGGCAAAGCACCCTGTCGGCACGGGCAAGGCCCATCCGAATTTCGCCGGGTTCTCCGGCACAGGTTTTGCATCAATGGCCCAAAGGCAGCAGGACCGATTTTTCACATGCTCGCGCTAAGAAACGAGACCAGACAGTTTACGCGCCGCACCTCTTCCACGCCCGTCCCACTCACGGCCCCATCGCCAGTGGTTCGTCTTGCGGCATTTCAGCTTTACGACCCGCACAATTTACAATTTGCCAAGTATCCGAGTCAATTGAAGAAAATTGAATACAACCTCGAAGGGAACTCGTCAGAATTGGCAGATACCACTCTGTGTCAAGCGCAGCCCCGTCATGCAACGCCCCACTCAACACAAGCCAAGTCTGATCGAAAAACACCGGCGCGCGAAAGGGGAAACCCCCCAAAAAATTCCCACCTCCCCCTTATCATGAGAGGGCATTTGAGCGGAAATCGACCCTCAATGTCGCGCGCCGGGCAACAATCTTCACGTTTCCATCGAATTCCGATCACAACAGGAAACAAAAGCGCAAGGATTGAACGGCGTCAAGACGGGTCTGTTTTCACCGGAAAACACCCCGAAAACAGCCCCGGCCTCGCGGGTTCCCCCTTGTCACGTCGGGTCCCGTCCTGCATTTCGCCCCCGTCCAGCGCCGGCCACGCTACAGTTTCCGCGGGTATTTTCAGCGCGAAAAAAGGCGCGTGCAGTTTTTTTCATCACTCGATTGGTCTGAAAACATGAAAAACAGGGCATAACCCGCCCCGCGCGCCGTCCGTTGATTCGGACTTCTCATACGCCCCCGAATTTAAGTCCAATTCACGCACAGCCATCAGTCCAGACTTTCAATCCACGACAGATTTTTTCATATTTTTCAATGCACTAACCATTAACCCCCTGACGGAAAATCGGCCAAACCACCAACAAGTGACTATATTCACTGTTCCGGCTGCGCTAGTCATTGCTGAAAGGACCGCGAAAAAGCAATTTGCACCCTGTGGTGCGACAGGGAAAATCACATGCCAGATACCAAGATCGCCGCCCGCCCGGCCCCAAAAGTGTCGGACGAAATCCGCAAAACCACCTGCTATATGTGCGCCTGTCGCTGTGGCATCAATGTGCACCTTGAAAACGGCAAGGTGAAATATATCGAAGGCAACCGCGATCACCCGGTGAACAAGGGCGTTCTGTGTGCCAAGGGGTCGGCCGGGATCATGCAGCATTACGCCCCCTCCCGCCTGCGCGCGCCGTTGAAACGCGTTGGCCCGCGTGGTTCGGGCGAGTTCAGAGACATCAGCTGGGACGAAGCCTATTCGATCGCGGAAGGCTGGTTGAAACCCATCCGCGACACCGCGCCCGAAAAGCTGGCATTTTTCACCGGGCGGGATCAGTCACAGTCCTTCACCTCGTTCTGGGCCCAGGCCTTTGGCACGCCGAACTACGCCGCTCATGGCGGGTTTTGCAGCGTCAACATGGCCGCCGCCGGGATTTACACCATGGGCGGGGCGTTCTGGGAATTTGGTCAACCCGATTGGGACCGGACCAAACTGTTCATGATCTTTGGCGTGGCCGAGGATCACGACAGCAACCCGATCAAGATCGGTCTGGGCAAATTGAAGGCCCGGGGCGGCAAGGTGATTGGCGTCAACCCGATCCGCTCGGGGTATAACGCCGTGGCCGATGACTGGATCGGGATCACGCCGGGAACGGACGGGTTGTTCATCCTCGCCATGATCCACGAATTACTGCGCGCGGGTAAGATCGATCTCGACTATCTGACCCGCTATACCAATGCCGGCTTCCTGGTCAATTGCGACGACACCAGCCCCGCATACGGGCTTTTCCTGCGTGATCAGGACGGCAAGGCCCAGGTGCTGGACCGTGCGTCGGGCAAAGCGGTGCCGTTTGATGCCAAAGGCGTTCTGCCCGACCTGGCCGGCCATATGCGCAAGGGCGGAGCCACCTATCGACCGGCCTTCCAGTTGTTGGCGGAAAAATATCTGGACGAAGGCTATTCCCCTGAAAACGCTGCGGAAAAATGCGGAATTTCGGCAGAGAAGATCCGCGCCACGGCGGCGGAACTGGCCCGCGTGGCATTTGACGAAGAAATCCGGCTGGACGTCACATGGACCGATTGGAAGGGCGAAACCCATGATCACATGATCGGCCGCCCCGTGTCTTTCCACGCCATGCGCGGAATTTCGGCCCATTCCAACGGGTTTCAAACGGCGCGGGCTCTGCATATCCTGCAAATCCTGTTGGGCAGCGTCGAGGTTCCCGGGGGCTTCCGCTTCAAACCGCCCTACCCCAAGCCCCCCGAAGCACATCCCAAACCCCACGCGGGCCACGCGCCGAACACCCCGCTGGACGGGCCGCACCTTGGCTACCCTCTTGGTCCCGAAAACCTTTTGCTGGACGAAAACGGCAATGCCAAACGGATCGACAAGGCCTATACCTGGGAAAACCCGTTTTCGGCCCACGGGTTGATGCATATGGTGATTTCCAACGCCCATGCGGGGGATCCTTACAAGATCGACACGCTGTTCATGTATATGGCCAACATGGCGTGGAATTCGTCGATGAACACGTCCGAAGTCATCAGGATGCTGACCGACAAAGATGACAACGGCGATTACGTGATCCCGCATTTCATCTATGCCGATGCCTATAGTTCGGAAACCGTGGCCTATGCCGACCTGATCCTGCCCGACACCACCTATCTGGAACGGCACGACTGTATCTCCCTGCTCGACCGCCCGATTTGCGAGGCAGAGGCAGCGGCGGATTCGATCCGCTGGCCGGTGGTAGAGCCGGATCGCGATGTGAAAGGGTTCCAGTCGGCGCTGTGCGACCTTGGCGCGCGGCTCGGCCTGCCCGGGTTTGTCAATGAAGATGGCAGCCAGAAATACGCCGATTACGCCGACTATATGGTCAACCACGAACGCCGCCCCGGCATTGGCCCGCTGGCCGGGTTCCGGGGCGAAAACGGAACAGAGAACGGGCGCGGTGCCCCCAACCCGAAACAGATCGAGAAATATATCGAAAACGGGGGCTTCTGGATCAATCATATCCCGCAAAAGGCACAGTTCTACAAACCCTGGAACGCGGGCTATCAGGACTGGGCGGTCTCCATCGGCCTGTTTGACGCGCCCGCGCCTTATGTCTTCAACCTCTATCTTGAACCCGCCCGCAAGATGCAGCGCGCCGCCGAAGGCTTTGGCGATATCCAGCCGCCCGATCATCTGCGCGATCAGGTGAAAAAGGCCATGTCGCCCCTGCCGGATTGGTACGAGCCGATCGAAGAAACCCTCGTGGACAAAGAGCAATACCCGATCCACGCGCTGACCCAGCGGCCCATGCATATGTATCACAGCTGGGGCTCGCAAAACGCGTGGCTGCGTCAGATCACAGGGGTGAACAAGCTTTATGTGCCCACTAAAATCTGGGAAGCCAACGGGTTCAGCGACGAAGACAACTGGGCCTATGTGTCCTCGGTTCACGGGCGCATCAAATGCCAGGTGGCCTTGATGGATGCGCTGAATGAAAACACTGTCTGGACATGGAACGCCATTGGCAAGAAACGTGGCGCATGGGCCTTGTCCGAAGATGCTCAGGAGGCGACCGAAGGTTTCCTGTTGAACCACCTGATCAACGAACTGCTCCCCCCCAGGGGCGACGGGCGGCGGTGGGCCAATTCCGACCCGGTGACGGGTCAGGCCGCGTGGTTCGACCTGCGCGTCCGGATCGAAAAGGCTCCCCCCGGAGGCCCAAGCGAACCGGCGCACAAACCCGCCAAGTCGCCCGTGGGGCAGGGTCCCGATCATGTGGCCTATGGGGGAGAGTTCTGATGCCTCTGTCAACCGGCACCCGCGCGGCAACGCCGGGCCATGCCCGCACCGCCCGCCTACGGGGCGGGCATATCCGCAACGTCACGCTGCGGACACCGTTGCGCCCCCCTCGCCCGCGGCTCTTGCTGCGAACCCGGCCGCGAAACGCCCCGTGCGGCGCGGGCATGGCCCTGACCACCAACACGAAAGGGGCCAGCGCATGACCACCCTGCCCGGCCAGACCGAAAAGAAGCTTGGCCTTGTCATCGACCTTGACACCTGTGTCGGCTGTCACGCCTGCGTGGTGAACTGCAAGGAATGGAACACCTCGAATTACGGCGTACCCCTGTCGGATCAGGACGCCTATGGGGCCTCGCCCTCGGGCAGCTTCCTGAACCGGGTGCATACGTTCGAGGCCCAGCCCGAGGGCGGTTGTTCCCAGACCGTGCATTTTCCCAAATCCTGCCTGCATTGCGAAGATGCCCCCTGTGTCACCGTCTGCCCCACCGGGGCCAGCTACAAGCGCAGCGAAGACGGCATTGTTCTGGTCAACGAAAACGATTGCATGGGCTGTGGCCTCTGTGCCTGGGCCTGTCCCTACGGCGCACGTGAAATGGATATGCTGGCCGGGGTGATGAAGAAATGCACGCTCTGTGTTGACCGGATCTATAACGATAACATCCCGGAAGAGGACCGTGTCCCCGCCTGTGTGCGCACCTGCCCCGCCGGGGCGCGGCATTTCGGGGATTTCAACGATCCCAACTCAACCGTCAGCCAATTGAGCGCGGAACGCGGAGGCATGGACCTGATGCCCGAAATGGGCACCAAACCGGTGAACAAATACCTGCCGCCACGGATCAAGGACGCGCCCGGCGATACCCCTCTGACCCAGATCAACACAGAACCCCAGGGTTTCCTGGCTTGGCTCGACAAAGCACTGGAGGCTCTCTGACATGCACCCCGCGCCCTCCGTGATTCTCTTCACCTCGCTTTCCGGCCTTGGCTTCGGTCTGCTTGCGTGGCTTGGCCTTGGCCTGCCCCCGGTCACGGGCTGGGTGGCGTTCGTCTTTTACCTGCTGGCCTATGGGCTGGCCGTGGGGGGGCTGATCGCCTCGACCTTCCACCTTGGCAATCGCAAAAACGCGATCAAGGCGTTTTCCCAATGGCGCAGCAGTTGGCTGAGCCGCGAAGGGATCATGGCCATAGCCACCCTGCTGATCCTTGCCCCTCACGCGTTTTCCCAGGTGTTTTCGGGCGAACCGATCCGGGCTCTGGGCTTTGTCGGGGCGCTCTGTGCGCTGGCCACCGTTTTCACCACCTCGATGATCTACACCCAGCTTAAAACCGTGCCCCGCTGGCACACCCCGCTTACCCCGGCGCTGTTCATGGCCTATGCGCTGGCCGGGGGCGGGCTTCTGGCGGGACAGGTGCGGGCGGCCATGGTGCTCCTGCTCGTGCTGGGCGTGGTTCAGGTGTTGTATTGGCTCAGAACGGATGCCAAAGGGGCGCTGGCCGACACCACGGCGGAAACCGCGACCGGGCTGGGACGAATCGGCAAAACCCGCCTGCTGGAACCGCCCCATTCGGGCCAGAATTACCTGTTGCGCGAAATGGCATATGACGTGGGGCGCAAACATGCCCGGAAACTGCGGATCATCGCCTTGGCCTGCGCGGTTGTCCTGCCGGTGATCCTGCTGCTTTTGATCCCCGTCAGCCATGCCCTGGCCGTTCTGGCGATCCTGCTCCACCTCTGTGGCGTGCTGGCGTCACGCTGGCTGTTCTTTGCCGAGGCCCAGCATGTGGTGCGCCTCTACTATGGCAAATAGGACGGCAAACAGGACGGCAAATCGCGCTCCGGTTGGCGGGGGGCGTCGCCTCTCCGCCAAGCATCAAAAAAGCGCGCGGAAGCGCACATTTGGATTACCCCTCCCCGTTGACCCCCCCCTGTCCGAAAGGGCATAACAGGGGGAAATATCCGGGGGATGATATGGACGGCAACGAACAGCCTTCTGCGACCGAATGGGGGCCATTTGGCCGCCCGCTCTTCAATGATCTCTCCTCCCGCTCGCTGTCGCGCGTGGGGGTTGTGGATGTGGGGTCAAACTCGGTCCGGCTCGTGGTTTTCGATGGCGCCGCGCGCAGCCCGGCCTATTTTTTCAACGAAAAGATCATGTGCTCGCTGGGTGCGGGGCTGGCCGAAACCGGGCGGCTGAACCCCTCGGGCCGGGTCCGGGCGCTGGCCGCGATTCGCCGGTTTCAACGTCTGGCCGAAGGGATGGGCACCGGCCCGCTGACCGCCGTGGCCACCGCCGCCGTGCGCGATGCCGAAGACGGGATGGAATTCCGCGATCTGGTCGAGGAACAGACCGGGTTGAAACTGCACGTCATTGATGGCCGTGAAGAGGCCCGGCTGTCGGCTCAGGGCGTCCTTCTGGGCTGGCCCGGTGCCTATGGGCTGGTTTGTGACATCGGTGGCGCATCGATGGAGCTGGCTGAAATCTCGCAAGGCAAGGTGGGCAATCGCGTCACCTCTCCCCTGGGGCCGCTACAGCTCAAAAACCTCAAGGGGGGCAAGAAGGGGCGCAAATCCCACATCCGCGGGATCGTTGAACAGTTGCATACCGAGATGGGCCCACAGCACAACCGCCTGTTCCTCGTCGGTGGATCATGGCGGGCGATTGCCCGGATCGACATGGAACGGCGCGGCTATCCGCTCCAGGTGCTGCACGAATACAGGATGAGCGCGAAATCCGTGTCCGCCACCGCCAGATTCATCGCCGAACATGACCCGAACGACCTGCGCGCGCGGTGTGGCGTCTCCTCAAGCCGCATGGCGCTTGTTCCCATCGCGGCCGAGGTTTTGAAGCAAGTGGTACGCACCTTCCGCCCCCGCGACATCGCGATAAGCTCTTATGGCATTCGCGAAGGTATGCTTTATGAACAGATGCCCCAGACACTGCGCGATCGCGACCCGCTGATCGAAGCCAGTTGGTTTGCCGAAGCCAAGGATGCGCGCATCCCCGGTTTTGGCCGCACCCTGTTTTCCTTTGTCCAGCCGCTGTTCAAATCGGCCAGCCCCGAACGGCTGCGGCTGATCAAGGCCGCCTGTCTGCTTCATGACGTGAGCTGGCGTGCGCATCCCGACTATCGCGCCGAAACCTGTTTTGACAACGCCACCCGCGCCAACCTTGGCGGATTGCGCCATTCGGAACGGGTGTTTCTTGGGCTGGCACTGTTGCACCGCTACTCTAATTCGCGCACCGGCACGCGTTTCGAACCCATGTATGACCTCCTGGCCGAATCCGATCAACAGGCCGCCGAAGTGGTGGGCAAGGCGATGCGTTTCGGGGCCATGCTGTGGCTGCGCAAGGACGCGGATATGGGGAAGATGAAACTCTACCCCAAGAAAAAAGTGCTGGAGTTGCGCCTGTCCGACGATGCCAGCCCGCTGTTTGGCGAAGTCGCCGAAGCCCGTTTCAACTCTCTGGCCAATGCGCTGGGGGCTGACCCCAAGGTGATTGCCAAGGTCTGAAACGCAGAGTGCCCCGTGAAACACGAAGTATAGCTGACGGGCGTGGGTTTTGATCCCAAAATCCACGAAACATCAGCAACTTATAGTCAAACAACACAATCAAGAGGACCCGCGCGTTTCGCCCATTGTTGTGCCTCAACAAAAAGGTGAAACGATTTGGTCCGATCACGGGACACGTCAAGGACCAAATCACCGGCAAATTCGCATCAGGCGGAAACTGGCGCACCTGTCGTGTCATATCGGTTTTACTTGCGTTTTCCGTCTCCCCGGTCAATAAGGAATCGCGACGTTACCACTATCGACTTCTGCTCCTTTCGGCTCAGTCATTCGATCTTGCACTGACTACGCCGACCTGCCGCAATCCCGTGGGCAGTATTCTAAGGAGAAACGACGATGGCAAATGGCACCGTCAAATGGTTCAACACCACCAAAGGTTATGGCTTTATCGCACCGGAAAACGGCGGCAAAGACGTGTTCGTACACATCTCTGCCGTTGAACGCGCCGGTCTGACCGGTCTGGCCGACAACCAGAAAGTCACTTTCGACATCGAGCCCGGCCGCGATGGTCGCGAGGCCGCGATCAATATCGTTCTGGCGTGATCCGGCTCCGGCCTGATCCACTCTGATCTGAATTTTGAGAATGGGCACCCCTTCCGGGTGCCCATTTTCGTGGTGTCTGGACCTCGGTGTGGTTCGGTTACCGGGCGCGATGCGCCGGGTCACCAAAACGAGGGCACCCAAAAGGGACCACATAAGGAGATCACATAAAAGGGAATGCGTCGCAGCCATTCCCTGTTGAACCCCCTCGCGGTGGATGCGATGTCTTACCCAGCATGCCATGTCAAAGACGCCTACCGAAAGGGAGACCCCCATGTCCGAACCGGCCCTGCCCCTTCCCGTCACCACGCTCACCCCGGCCCAGCAAACCAGCATCGTCAACCTTGTCCGCCGTGCGGCGCGGGCTGAAATCCTGCCCCGGTTCCGCAACCTCTCCCCCGCGCAGATCTCAACGAAATCCAGCCCGACAGACCTTGTGACAGAGGCGGATACCGAAGCCGAAGCAATGATTGCGCGCGGCATCCTGCACCTGTTTCCAAACGCATTGGTGCTGGGCGAAGAAACCGCCAGCCAAAGCCCGGAACTGCGCAAACAGGCCGCCGAGGCCGAACTTGCCTTTATCGTCGATCCGGTGGACGGCACATGGAATTTTGCCCACGGGGTGCCATTGTTCGGGGTGATCCTTGCCGCGACGCGGTTCGGAAAACCCATCTTTGGCCTGCTTTATGACCCGATCTGTGACGACTGGGTGATCGCATCCGAAGACAGCCCGGCCCGACATGCCGACCTGCGCGGCTCCAAAATCCTCTCCATGGGCCAGGGCGGGGCGTTGGACACGCTTTCCGGCCACGCCCATGTCAGCCTGATGCCCCGGGACACACAGGAAAACCTCGCGCCCCTGCTCCCCGCCTTTGCGCGGGTCGGATCGTTGCGCTGCTCGTGCCACGAATACCGCATGGCCGCACAAGGTGCCGCTGATTTCGTACTGTCCGGATTACTGAACCCCTGGGATCACGCTGCCGGGGTGCTGATCTGTCAACGTGCCGGGGGACATGCCGCTTTCCTCGATGGGCGGGACTATGACATCTCGGTCACCGAAGGGCAGCTTTTGGTTGCGGCCACCAGGGACACATGGAACCGGATCCGCGATCACCTCGCCCCGGTTCTCTCGCCCGCGCGCCACGAGAACGGCGACGCCCCATCCTAAAGCGTTTCCGCATTACGTTGACTCAGCGTGATGTGGAAACGCTTTGGGACCGTCGCCTCTCAACCACGTGTAAAAAGAGCGCGCGGAAGCGCTCCTTTGGATTACCCCCGCCCGCCTTTTGCGCCGCCGTTGCCGGATGTCACTCGCCGGAGGTCACTCGGGAACGTCGGCGTAATCCTCCATGGGCGGGCAGATACACACCAGGTTGCGGTCACCAAACACATTGTCCACCCGGTTCACCGGTGGCCAGTATTTGTCGACCCGGAAAGCACCGGGCGGAAAACACCCCTCTTCGCGGCTATAGGGACGGTCCCAATCCCGCACCAGATCCTCCATCGTATGCGGGGCGTTCTTAAGCGGGTTGTTCTCGGCATCCATCCGTCCCTCTTCGATGGCGCGGATCTCTTCACGAATGGCCAGCATCGCGTCACAGAACCGATCCAGCTCGGCCTTGGTTTCGCTTTCCGTCGGCTCGATCATCAATGTCCCGGCCACAGGCCAGCTCATCGTGGGGGCGTGGAACCCGCAATCCATCAACCGCTTGGCGATATCTTCCACCGTCACACCTGCGCTCTCCGCAAAGGGGCGCGTATCCAGAATGCACTCATGCGCCACACGACCCGAAGGTCCACGATACAGCACCTCGAACGCGCCTTCCAACCGCCTAGCGATATAGTTCGCGTTCAAAATCGCCACCCGCGTTGCCTGAGTCAGACCCTCGCCGCCCATAAGCAGAACATAGGCCCAGGAAATCGGCAGGATCGATCCCGACCCCACCGGGGCGGCCGAAACCGCGCCTTCTCCGCGCCCCGGCAGATGATCCGCCAGATGCGCCTTGACGCCGATCGGCCCCATGCCGGGACCGCCGCCGCCATGGGGGATGGCAAAGGTCTTGTGCAGGTTCAGGTGGCTGACATCGCCGCCAAGATCACCGGGGCGCGACAGCCCCACCATAGCGTTCATATTGGCCCCGTCGATATAGACCTGCCCGCCATACTCGTGGGTGATGTCGCACACGTCTTTCACCGTTTCCTCGAACACGCCGTGGGTGCTGGGATAGGTGATCATGCACCCCGCCAGATTGTCCGCATGTTGCGCCGCCTTGGCGCGGAAATCCTCAAGGTCGATATCGCCGTTATCCGCCGATTGCACCGGCACCACCTTCCACCCCACCATCTGGGCGCTGGCCGGGTTCGTTCCATGGGCGCTCATGGGGATCAGGCACACGTTTCGATGCCCCTGCCCTTGCGCGCGATGCCAGGCGGCAATGGTCAACAACCCGGCATATTCGCCCTGCGCGCCCGAATTGGGCTGCATTGAAAAATCGTCATAACCGGTGATCTGGCACAGGATGCTGGTCAGATCGTCCAACAATTCCTTATACCCCAACGCCTGATCCTCGGGGCAAAACGGGTGCAGCATGGAAAACTCGCGCCAACTGACCGGCATCATCTCGGCGGCAGCGTTCAGCTTCATGGTACACGAGCCCAGCGGGATCATCGCCCGGTCCAATGCCAGGTCACGATCAGCCAGACGGCGCATATAGCGCATCATCTCGGTTTCGGCCCGGTTCATGTGGAACACCGGGTGGGTCAGGTAATCCGACCGGCGTTGCAGGTCTTCGGGCACGCGGTATTCCGGACCGAAATCATTGTCCTTGCGGGTGATGCCAAAGGCCCGCCACACCGCTTCGAGTGTTTCGGGGCGTGTGGTTTCATCCAGGGCGATGCCAACGCGGCGCTCGCCCACCCGGCGCAGGTTCACGCCTTCATCCACCGCCGATTTCATCACCGCCGCCTGAAGCGGCCCCACATCCACCGTGATCGTGTCAAAGAACACCTTCGGATCCACCCTGAACCCGTTGTCCTCCAGCCCTCTGGCCAGCCGCACGGCCTTACGGTGGATCCGCTGGGCAATCGCCTTAAGCCCCTCGGGCCCGTGGAACACCGCATACATCCCCGCCATCACCGCCAGCAGCGCCTGCGCGGTGCAGACGTTTGATGTCGCCTTTTCCCGGCGGATATGCTGTTCGCGGGCTTGCAGCGACAGGCGATAGGCCCGGTTGCCATGGCTGTCGATGCTGACCCCGACAATCCGGCCCGGCATAGAGCGCTTATAGGCCTCCCTGCACGCCATATAGGCCGCATGCGGGCCACCATACCCCATCGGCACGCCGAACCGCTGGGTATTGCCCACGGCGATATCAGCCCCCATGGCCCCGGGTTCCTTGAGCAGGGTCAGCGCCATGATATCCGCAGACATCACCGCTATCCCCTTGTTTTCATGAAGCTTATCGATATGTGATGTGAAATCGCGCACATGACCATAGGTGCCGGGATACTGGAACAACGCCCCAAAGACGGCGCTTGCATCCATCTTGTCGGGGTTGCCCACGATCACCTCGATCCCAAGCGGCGCGGCGCGGGTCTGGATCACCTCGATGTTTTGCGGATGACAATCCCGGTCCACGAAAAACGCCCGGGCCTTGGATTTGGACACCCGTTGCGCCATGGTCATTGCCTCGGCACAGGCGGTGGCCTCATCCAGAAGCGAAGCATTGGCAACGTCCAGTCCGGTCAGATCGCTGACCATGGTCTGGAAATTCAACAGCGCCTCAAGCCGCCCCTGGCTGATTTCGGGCTGATAGGGGGTATAAGCCGTATACCAGGCAGGGTTCTCAAGTATGTTGCGTTGGATGGCGGGCGGGGTGACGGTGCCGTGATAGCCCTGCCCGATCAGGGAACTGAGCACCTTGTTTTTGGACGCAACAACCCGCATGTGGAACAGCAACTCGCGCTCGGATTTGGGCCGCCCGAACGCCAGCGGTGCCTCCTGCCGGATCGCCTTGGGCACGGTTTCGTCGATGAGAGTGTCCAGATCGGCCACCCCCAGTTCGGCAAACATCTGGTCCATCTCCGCCGGAGAAGGGCCGATATGCCGGCGGTTGGCGAAATCATAGGGTAGATAATCGGTCGGCTTGAACGGCATGGCGCCCTCTCCTCACAGCTTCCTCGCGCCGTCGGGCCATCGCCCCGGCTGTCTCACAACACTTGTTCCCTGGCGAGACACGATTATTAGCTAAAAATCGTGGACCCGCGCCTATTCGGGGTTATCCTACAAAGGCCTTGTAGGCGGCTTCGTCCATCATATCGTCCATCTGCGCCGGGTCGCTGGGCCTGATCTTGAAGAACCACGCATCCCCCTGGGGATCCTCGTTGACCTTGCCTGGGTCTTCCACAATCGCCTCGTTCACTTCGACGATCTCACCATCCATCGGGGCCAGAATATCGCTGGCTGCCTTGACGCTTTCGATCACACAGATCTCTTCATCCTTCGTCACTTCTGTTCCTGTCTCGGGCAGTTCCACGAATACCACATCTCCCAGTTGTTCGCTGGCATGGCTCGTGATCCCAACAATGACCAGATCACCCTCTGGCAGCAGCCATTCGTGTTCTTCGGTGAATTTCATCGTTCTCTCTCCTTGGTAAGTCCTGATCTTTGCCTGAAAAGGGTCAGCGTTTGAAATTGGCGGGGGTGAAAGGCATGTCGGCCACGGTGACCGGCAACCGTTTTCCACGGACCTCGCCGTAAAGCGTGGTGCCGGTATCCGACAGGGCTGTGGGGACATAGCCCATGGCCATGGGGGCTCCGATCGTCGGGCCGAAAGCACCGCTTGTCACCCTGCCGATGGCTTCGTCGCCTTCGGAGGTGGCAAACAGCTCGGTCCCCGCCCGCATCGGTGCGCGCCCCTCGGGGCGCAGCCCGACGCGGCGCCGGTCTGCGCCGTTTTCCAACTCGGCCAGAATGCGGGCCGCTCCGGGAAAGCCCCCTTCCCGCGCCCCCCCCGTGCGGCGTACCTTCTGGATGCCCCATTCCAGGGCTGCTTCAACCGGGCTGGTGCCCGTGTCAATGTCATTGCCATAGAGGCACAGCCCCGCCTCCAGCCGAAGACTGTCCCGCGCACCAAGCCCAATGGGTTCTGCCCGTACATCCGACAGGATCGCGCGCATCAGCGCCCCGGCCTGGTCCTCCTGAACCGAAATCTCGTACCCGTCTTCTCCGGTATAGCCCGAGCGCGACACCCAGACCTCGCCAAACGTGCTGTCCAGCACCGCGACATCCATGAACCGCATCGCCGCCACGCCGGGGATCAGCGGCTCCAGCACGGCCTCCGCCTCGGGGCCCTGCAATGCCAGCAACGCGCGATCCGTGATTTCGTCAACGCAACACCCGGCCAGCGCCGCACGCATGCGCGCGATGTCGCCCTCCTTACAGGCCGCATTCACCACCACGAACAGGTGATCGCCCCGGTTGGCCACCATCAGATCATCCAGGATCCCGCCCGTGTCATCGGTGAAAAACGCGTATCTCTGCCGCCCCTCGGGCAGCGCCACGATGCTTTGCGGCACCATGGTTTCAAATTCCGCCGCCCCATTGCCTCCGGGGCTGCGAATCAAAACCTGACCCATGTGGCTTACATCAAACAGCCCCGCCGCCGCGCGACAGTGCAGGTGCTCTTTCATCACGCCAAGCGGATATTGCACCGGCATTTCATACCCGGCAAAGGGCACCATCTTTGCCCCAAGCTCCACATGCAGATCAAACAACGGCGTATGTTGCAACTCCGACATCGGCCTCTCCTCACTCTCGCGGCACCGATCTGTTGTGAAAACAACCCGGCATCAACTCACACGGCCCCGCGCCGCGTTCTGATGCCCCCTCTGTCCTTTGGCCTGAGATCGCTATCCCTTCGGCGCCCCGCCTTTTTGCGCGGGATCTCTCCAGAGTTCCTTAACGTCGGTCGGTCCCTTTGGCCTGAGAGTTTCCGGGGCGGTTGCTCCTTCGGCGCCGATTACACGGCTCTCCCGATCCAACGTTCGCGCATACGGTAGAATACAAATCGAGTCGCGGCAACCCCCGGCTAATAACCCGTTCATGCATTTGATTCATATAGTTTCACAGCGGATCAAACCGGCTCGATCACCCGCCCCACCCCGCATGAGGCCGGGCTCATCAGAGCCGCCAACGGGTCGTTATCACAGACCAGCGACTCAAGCGTCACCGCATCCAGATGAGCATAAAACGCGGCCGCCGCATCCTGAATCGCAATGCGTAAACGACAGGCGTCAATCAGAGGACAGGTGTTATCCACATCCGCGAAACACTCGGTCAAGGGCACATGGCTTTCCAGCGCGCGAAACACGTCGCCAATCTTTACCTGACCCGCATCATGGGCCAGCATGATACCACCATTGCGGCCACGCTGGGTGTTCAGATACCCCAACTGCCCCAACTGGTTGATCACCTGGGCCAGATGGTTTTCCGAAGTGTTACAGCGATCCGCAATCTCGGCCTTGGTCACAAGCCGCCCCCGGTTCACGGCGCAGAACATCAAAACACGAATGGCGATATTTGTGCGTTTGGTAATGCGCATGGCGGAATCTCCTCCTCAAAAGATGCGCGTAGCATACGCTTTTAACGCGCCGATGCGTTTGACATGTATCAAGCGATGGACGATTTGGACGCCATGAACAGCGCATATTTCTTTGGCTGCGGCTTGCTCGTGAAGCTCAACACCCATGACCATGGCGCTGCTTATCCGGCCGTTGCACGCGGGTGGCACCGGGAATGGCGGCAGACCTCCCCGCTCTCCCAGACACCAACGGTTGAGCCGCGCGGAAACCGCGCTGGTCGATCATCACCTTGACCGCATGGGACAGGTTACCGGCGCAGCGTGAACAGCGCCAGAAGCCGCCCCTGACGGGCAAACGCGTCTTGCGGGCCTGGCTGCTTTGCGCCGCCGCGATCCGCCATGACCCGCCGGGCAAGGGCCCAGGCCAACAGCCCGAACACCACCCCGCCCGCGGCCTGCCCGATCAACACCCCCGGCGCATGCCAAAGCCATCCCCCCAGCACCACAAAGGGGATCGTGCCCAGCGTATGACGGCCCCAGTTGACCAGGGTCGACAGGAAAGGTCGGCCAAGATTGTTGAACGCGGCGTTGCTGACAAAAATCACCCCGTTGAAAAACCACAACAACGCCAGCGGCCCGGCAAACAGAAACACAAGCTGGCGCGCCTCGCCCTCCAGTTGGAACAGCCATTCCAGCCCGCCGCGCAGCCCGAACAGAATGGTGGCCACGGTGACGCTGACCACGCCGGTAAAGATCAACGCATCGCGAAAGGTCTGACGCACACGCCCAGCCTGCCCTGCGCCCGCGTTCTGGCCAATGATCGGCCCCACGGCACCGGACAGGGCGAACAAAATCCCGAAGGACACCGGCGTCAGCCGCCCGACAATCGCCATCCCCGCCACCGCGTCTTCGCCATAGCTGGCCATGGCACGGGTAACCCAGGCCTGACCCACAGGCGTGGCCAACTGGGTCAGGATCGCAGGCAGGGCAATGCCCATCACAGGGCCAAAATCACGCAGAACCGGACCCGGGTGAAACCGGGCAAGCCCCTGATGATATTTGCGAATCCAGCCAAAGGTCAAAGTGGCCAGCGTGATCCGCGCCGCGATGCTGGCCATCGCCGCACCGGTCAGCTCCAATCCGAAACCAAAGATCAAAATCGGATCCAGCACCGCGTTGACCAGCCCCCCGGCGATCATCGCCAACATCGACCGGCGCGCATCCCCATGGGCGCGCAAAATGGCGCTGCACACGATCCCGAACAACAATATGGGCAGGCTGGGCAGAATGATCTGCATGAAATCCACGGCCAGAATCCGGGTGTCCCCCGTGGCCCCAAGCAGCCCCACCAGCGTATCAATGTTGAACCACACCGTCGCCGCGAACAAAGCGCCCAGCGTGAACCCGATGGTCAGCGCATTGGTCCCCCTTTGCCGGGCCAGCGCAATATCCCCCTGCCCCAGGGCCCGTGCCACCAGCGCCCCTGCGGCAATCGCCACGCCAATGCCAAAAGAGCCGGTGAAAAACAGGATCGCCCCGGCATAGCCAATCGCCGCCGCCAGCTCGGCCTTGCCCAGCATCGCAATAAAGACCATGTCGACAAAATCGACAAGGAACACGACCATCAACCCCACCGAAGAGGCCATCGCCATGACGGCAATATGCTTCATCAGCGCGCCGGTAAGAAACTTCGCCTGCGGGTTCGCTGCCCCGGAAATATCGGGCGCGTTGGACGCACCGGGCGCGTTGGGGTCAGACTGAGCCATCGTGCCACCTGATCAGGTTTTGATCCGCTTGCCAATGGCGGCCTTGCAATGGAGACCCTGAAAGACGCCGGGTTATCCGCGCGCCTTGATGGTCTGTAACAACGGCAGCAACGCGCCCATGTCGGGACCATGGGCTTTGCCCGTCAACGCCTTGCGCAGCGGCATGAACAGCCCGCGGCCCTTGCGGCCCGTGGCCTCCTTCACCGCCTTGGTCCAGTTGCCCCAGCTGTCGCCGTCAAACGGCGCGTCCGGCAACATCGCCATCGCCTGCGCCACGAACTCGGCGTCTTCGTCTTCGATCACCGGCTCGGCACCATCCCGGCAAATTGCCCACCACGCGGCAATATCGGCCCGGGTGTCGATGTTTTCGCGGATCACGGCCCAGAACGGCGCGGCCACATCGCCGGGCACCCCGGCTGCGTCCAACTCGCCCTGCACATCGGCCATGGCCGTGGCGTGCAGCACCTTGGCGGTCAGCGGGCCAAGGTCGGCCACGTCGAATTTTGTCGGCGCGGTGCCAAAATGGGTGATCTCGAACCCGTCGATCAACTGCGCCATGTCCTCGCGCAACTCCACCGGATCGCTGGAGCCCAGCCGCGCCATAAGCGACAAAAGCGCCATCGGCTCGATCCCCTGTTCGCGCAGATCGCGCAGGGCCAGCGTACCAAGACGTTTGGACAGCGCCTCACCCTGTGGCCCGGTCAGAAGCGAATGGTGGGCAAACTCGGGCACGGCACCGCCCAGCGCCTGAATGATCTGGATCTGGGTGGCGGTGTTGGTCACGTGATCGGACCCGCGCACCACATGGGTCACGCCCATTTCCGTATCATCCACCACCGAAGCCAGCGTATAAAGGAACTGCCCGTCGGCGCGGATCAGAACCGGGTCGCTGACGCTGGCCGCATCAATCGACACGTCACCCACGATCCCGTCTTTCCACTCGATCCGTTCCTGGTCCAGCTTGAACCGCCAATACCCCCCCCGCTCGGCGCGCAACGCGTCCTTTTCACCGTCGGACAAGGCCAGAGCAGCGCGATCATAAACCGGCGGCTTGCCCATGTTCAGCTGTTTCTTGCGTTTCAGGTCAAGCTCGGTCGGGCTTTCGAAACACTCGTAAAACCGCCCCATGTCACGCAAACGGTCGGCGGCGGCGGTGTAGCGGTCCAACCGTTCCGACTGGCGCTCAACCTTGTCCCAGGTCAGGCCAAGCCATTCCAGATCCTGCTTGATCGCATCGACATATTCCTCTTTCGACCGCTCCGGGTCGGTATCGTCGATACGCAGGATGAAGGTCCCCCCCGCCTTGCGGGCGATCAGGTAATTCATCAGCGCGGTGCGCAGGTTGCCAACATGGATAAAGCCGGTCGGCGACGGGGCGAAACGGGTGGTGGTCATGATGCGATCCTCGGGTTGCCCGCGCCTGTTGTCACAGCTCCGGGCGAATGTCCAGTAAACGGTGTGCCAAACCGGTTTTACCCCCGCCGCACCAGCATGGTCAAAGGCCCGCGAAACGCCCGATCGCCAAAACCTGCCCCGCCAAGCCGTCCCCCAACAAGCTACCCCCTAGCCGTGGGTCGGCCACACGCGATGTTCATCGTCGATCACAAAGGGATGGGCATGGTGCCGCCCGCCATGGGCACGCAGATGGGGGTGATCGGCGGGCAAATCCGGGTGATCGTGCTCCAACGGGCCTTGTGTGCCCTCGGGCCAGAGCCGCCCCCCAACCAACCCGCTGACCAGCGCAATCGCGCCGCCAAGGGCCAGAGCGACCCCAAGCCCAAGCGCCGCCCCGGCCCAGCCCATAAAGGGATAGGCAAAAAGCCAACAGGCATGGGACAGGGCAAACTGGGCGGCAAAGATCGCCGGGCGGTCCTCTTCACGGGCAGAGCGGCGCAACAACCGCCCCGAGGGTGTCAGAACAGCGGAATAAAGCGCGCCAATCAGGACCCAGACCAACAGCGTGACCCACCATGACGGCCAACCGGTCATTACAACGAACAGGCCAGAGCCAAGCCCCAGACCGCCAAGCCCCGTGGCGGCCCGGATCATGATCCACCGATCCGCCACGTGATCCAACAGGCGCGGCAGGCTCAGAGCGGAAAGCATCGACCCGACGCCAAAGGCCCCCATGATCACCGCCAACCCGCCTTCGCCCAACCCATAGGCGCTGCGTGCCACCACAACCGAATTGACAAGCACAAAAGCCGCCACCGCCGTTGCCGCCATGTTCAACGCCAACAATCCGCGCAACCGCGGCGTGGCCAGGTAAATCCGCGACCCACGCCACAGACGTTCGCGAAACGGTCGCGGGTGATCTCCCCGGAGCGGAGGCACGGGCGTGCTGCCCACCAAAACCGCCGACCCCAGAAACCCGATCACGGTGCCCACGAACAGCCCGTGAAAGCTCATCACCATCAACAACGCCCCCGCCAGAGCCGGGGACAACAGGTTCTCGATGTCATAGGCCATGCGCGACAGGGACAGCGCGCGGGTATAGTCTTCTTCCTTGGGCAGAACATCCGGGATCACCGCCTGAAACGCTGGCGTAAACGTGGCGCTGGCCAGTTGCAGCAGGAAAATCAACAGATAAATCTGCCAGATCGCATCGACAAAGGGCAAACACATCGCCACGCCCGCGCGGATCAGATCGGCCCCGATCAACACCGCCTTGCGGGGCAGGGATTGCACCAGCGCCGCCGCAATCGGCGACAGGCCCACATAAGCGACCATCTTGAGCGCATAGGCCGTGCCCAACACGACCCCTGCCCGGTCCCCGGCAAAGTCATAGGCCTGAAGCCCAAGCGCAACCGTCAGCAAACCGGTGCCCAGAAGCGCAACAACCTGCGCCGCGAAAAGCCGCGCAAAAACCGGATGGTGCAGAATGCCAATCATGGCCCACAGCCCGGATCAGTTGCCAACAAGTGCCCCATTTTCCCAAGTCCCGCTTTCTTCTCCACCTGAGTAATAAACCATGGTGCCCGCGCCCTGGCGTTTTCCGCGCAGGAAAGTGCCGGTATAGACATCGCCATTGGCATAGGTCGCAACCCCCTGCCCGGAAATCTCTCCGCCTTTCCAGTCGCCGACATAGCGGAACCCGTCCGGCATCTGGATTTCTCCCTTTCCCTCGCGCTGGCCGTTGTGGAAACTGCCCTTGTAGACGGTGCCGTCGGGATAGGTGGCGGTGCCTTCGCCCTCGCGCTGACCTGCGACCCAGGCCCCCTCGTAGCGATACCCATCGGCATAGGTCATCACCCCCTGCCCGTGGTTCTTGGCATTGACGAAGCCACCCTCATAGGTCACGCCGTCGGCATAAGCCGCCTTGCCCTGCCCCTCGATGACGCCCTGAACCCAGTTGCCTTCATAGGTAGAGCCATCGGGATAGGTAATCTTGCCCATACCATCGGCCAGTCCGCCCCGGAACTGTCCGGCATATTGCGATCCGTCGGGATAGGTTACACGACCTTCGCCCTCGATCTGTCCGGCGACCCAGTCGCCTTCGTAACGATAGCCATCCGCGCCGTTGAACACGCCCTTGCCCTGGCGGCGGTCATCGCTGAAATCACCGTCATAGGTGTCACCGTTGGCATAAACCACCCGGCCCCTGCCCTCGCGTCGCCCGGCGACCAGCGTGCCTTCATAGACATCGCCATTGGGTTGAGTCAGCTTGCCGGTGCCGTTGATCTGACCATCCTTCCAGAGGCCGGTGTAAACCAACCCGTCGGGCATGGTCAGAACCCCTTTGCCCTCGCGGGCACCGTTGACAATCTGGCCCTCATAGACGGCCTTGTCGGGATAGGTGATCCTGCCCATTCCGTCCTTGACCCCGTTGACCCACTCGCCGTCGTAAACATAGCCGTTGGGCGAGGTCATCACCCCGCGCCCGTGGTGCATGGCGTTGCGGAACCCGCCTTCGTAACGCACCCCGTTGGCATAAATGGCCAGCCCTTCGCCAAGGATCTTGCCATCCTTCCAGCCGCCCTCATAGGTGCCGCCATCGGAAAACACGATCTTGCCCACGCCCTCGGGTTTGCCCTTGGCAAACTCGCCTTCGTAAACCGACCCGTTGGGAAAGCGCGCCACACCCTTGCCGCGAATCTCGCCCTGCACCCAATCGCCGCTGTATTCATAGCCGTTGGGCAACCGATAGGTGCCGGTGCCGTGCTGTAGCCCGTCCTTGAACGTGCCCTCATACACCCCGCCATCGTCATATTGCTTGGTCAGAACCTTCCCGTCCTGGGCCCAAACTGCCCCCGCCGCCCCGGCGAGGCCAAGCGCAAGCGTGTAAGCGCCCAGGCGGTGTTTCAGCGGTGATGTCATGTGGCCCGTCCCCATTCGGTGGTGTTTTTGCCGTCTCTCAGGTGAGGGAAATCTAAGCGAGCAGCGACAGCGGGGCAACGTCTTTTGGGCGTTGGGTGGCAAAAGGGCGGCAAAAGGATGGCAAATCGGCTTTCCCTCGCGCCGCGTTGCGCTTAAATCTTGGTTCAGGGATTGGTCACAGGGTGATCCGGCCACAGGGGCCGCAGCAATACGGGGCAAAGACTATGAGCGACACATTCCGGCTGACACTGGCCCAGTTGAACCCCACCGTCGGGGATATCGAAGGCAATGCGCAAAAAGCGCGTGAGGCCTGGCAACAGGGGCGTGATGCGGGGGCGGACATGGTGGCGCTGCCCGAAATGTTCATCACTGGATACAACACCCAGGACCTTGTGATGAAACCGATTTTTCACCAAACCGCGATTGCGGCGGTGCAACAGCTGGCGGTCGACTGCGCCGACGGGCCCGCGCTGGCCATCGGGGGGCCGGCCATCGAAGGCGCGTCGCTTTTCAACGCCTATTACATCCTGAAAAACGGCAAGGTGGCGACCACCGTTCTGAAACACCACCTGCCCAATGAAACCGTGTTCGACGAGGTGCGGATTTTCGACAGCGGCCCGCTTTCGGCACCTTATGCGGTGGGCGGCACCCGGATCGGCAGCCCTATCTGTGAAGATGGCTGGCATTCCGACGTGGCCGAAACCCTCTCTGAAACCGGGGCGGAATTTCTTTTAATTCCAAACGGCTCTCCTTATTTCCGCAACAAGATGGAAACGCGGTTCAACTATATGGTATCGCGGGTCGTGGAAACCGGTCTGCCGCTGATTTACCTCAACATGGTCGGGGGGCAGGATGACCAGGTGTTTGACGGCGGCACCTTTGCTCTGAACCGGGGCGGAGAGCTGGCAGTGCAACTGCCCATGTTTGACGAAGAGATCGCCCATATCGACCTCATGCGCGGCGATGACGGCTGGCGGATCGTACCGGGACCAAAGGCGCATCTGCCCGACGAATGGGAACAGGATTACCGCGCCATGGTCGACTCTTTGCGCGACTACATGGGCAAAACCGGGTTTTCCCGTGTGCTTCTGGGCCTTTCGGGCGGAATCGACAGCGCGATAGTCGCCACCATCGCCGCTGATGCGCTGGGGCCAGAGAACGTGCGCTGCGTGATGCTGCCGTCGGAATACACCTCGCAAAGCTCGCTGGACGATGCCACCGCCGTGGCCGCCGCGCTGGGATGCCGCTATGACACCGTGCCCATTGCCGAAAGCCGCGCGGCGGTGACCAACACGCTGGCCCCGCTGTTCGAAGGCACCGAACCGGGCCTGACCGAGGAAAACATCCAATCGCGCCTGCGCGGCCTGCTTCTGATGGCGCTCTCCAACAAATTCGGCGCGATGCTGTTGACCACCGGCAACAAATCCGAGGTCGCGGTGGGCTATGCCACGATCTATGGCGACATGGCCGGTGGCTATAACCCGATCAAGGACATGTACAAAACCCGCGTCTTTGAAACCTGCCGGTGGCGCAACGCCAATCACCGCGACTGGATGATGGGTCCGGCGGGCGAAGTCATCCCGCCCCGCGTGATCGACAAACCCCCCACGGCGGAACTGCGCGAAGATCAGAAGGATGAGGATTCCCTCCCCCCTTACGAGGTGCTGGACGCCATCCTTGACCTGTTGGTGGATCAGGAGGCCTCGGTCGCCGATTGCGTCGCCGCCGGGTATGACCGTGACACGGTGAAAAAGGTCGAACACCTGCTTTACATCAGCGAATACAAACGCTTTCAATCCGCGCCCGGCACCCGTTTGACCAAACGCGCCTTCTGGCTTGACCGGCGCTATCCGATTGTCAGCCGCTGGCGCGATCCGTCCTAAAGCGTTTTCAGCTATTGCTGTGATCCACACGCGAACCGGAGCCGCTTTAAAGTAAAGGGCGGCACCCCTGCTGTGCCCTACTTCTCCTGCCCCCGAATCTGGTTCGGGGTCACGCCGAACACCTGACGAAACGCCTTTGACATGGCCGTGGTGCCGGAAAACCCACAGGCAATGGCGATTTCAACCAACGGCATCCGGGTTTCAACGACCAGCGACTGGGCCCGTTTCAGGCGGATTTTCTTGTAGGTCCGCGCGGGCGAGCTGCTGAGCTGGATCTTGAACAACCGTTCCAGCTGACGCGGCGACGCCCCCACCTGTCTGGCGATCGCGCTCATCGGCAACGGCTCTTCGATCGTGTCCTCCATCAACTGAAGCGCACGTTTCAACGGCCCCTGCAGGAAAGCGTTGCCCTGGGCCTGCCCCCGCGGCTGTTCGCGATGAAACCCGCGCAGCCCGTCCAGCACCAGAAGGCTTGCCATCTCGGACCGCTCATAGGGGTTCAGCAACTCGCCCAGCAGCGAAAACATGACATCCACCGCATGGCCCCGCCCGGCACAGGTCAGCACCCCATTGCCAAATTCGGCCAACCGCGTGGACAGGTCGGAATAATCCCCCACCTCGTTCAAAACGGGGATATCGCGCCAATGGGTGGTCGCCGGGCGCGCTTCGGGCGACAGTTTGACAAACTCGGTGGCCGCGTCGGACAACACCACCACCGGGCGTTTGTGCCGCTGCATCGCCCGCACCCGTTTGATCCATCCCGCGCCGTTGCATTCCTCGCCGCCGATGATGACAAGACAGTCGGGCAAGGTGCTGCCCTCAATCGCCGGTTCGGCCCGCACCATGACATCCCCGTTGGCCACCAGCCCGGGCAGGTCCGACACGATGCTGCGCGCAAAGCGGATCGCCTCCTGCACCTCGTTCGCCGCATCCAGAAGGGCCATGACCGCCCCCAGTTCGAGATGGGAAAACCGTGGCTGAACAAAGACTTCAAACCGCACCACGGCAGGACCATCATCGCCACCGGCCTCGGGGCGCGCCAATATTCCCGCGCCCTGGGACTGCGGATCATTGCCGCCAGAAGGATCGTTCATCGCCATCCCCCCTTGTCGCAGTTTGCAGGCGGGTTGAAAAGGGTCCGCCCCCCCGATTTGCCCCCGGTCAGGGTCCGTCATGGGCCGGACACGGATGAAACACACGGATGAAACTGTCTTGTGCAATGGGCGGCATGTCGGCCACATATTCCTGTTCGCAACGCAGGTCGTACAAACGCCCGGGGGCGATCCTGTCAACGCCCGCCGATCCCCGACACGATCTGATTGCACAACCATAAAACCGCCGCATCCCCATCGCGATGGCGGTGGCGATAGAGATAGGTTTCCAGCGGCGGCACCGCGACGGGCAAAGGTTTCTGAACAAGGTTCTGCTGTGCCACCCACTTGGCGGGCGCAGTGATCAGATAGTCTCCGGCCTGCACCACCGCCGCCGCCGAAACATAATTCTGCAACCGTAGCGCGACATCGCGGCGTTGGCCCGCGCGGCGCAAAACGCTATCCACCGCCGCGCCCCCGTCGCGCCGCCCGGACACATGGACATGGGCCTGGGACAGATAGGCGTCCAGGGTCAAATCACCCGCCGCCAGTACATGCCCCGGCCGCATGGCACAGACGAAACTGTCCACCTCGAACGGCTCCCGGATCAACCCGGCGGTTTCCGGCAACGCAATGTCCACGGCCACGTCAATGGCACCCGAGGCCAGCGCCGCCGCGATATCCTTGCGCCCGGCACGAAAGCTGCGAAAGGACAGGCCCGGCCAATTCCCGCCCTGCCCGCCCAGAAACGCAAAAACCGACATGTCCAGAAGGTCGATCACCGACAGGCGAAACACCCGCCGCGACCGCTCCGGATCAAACCGCACCGTCGCCTGGGCCGAAATGGTCAGCAACCGCAGCGCCTCGCTTACCGTGTCGCGAATGCTTTCGGCATAGGCGGTTGGCCGCATCCCGGACCGGGTTTTCACGAACAAGGGATCGTCCAGCGCCACGCGCAACCGGGCCAGCGCATTGCTGACGCTGGGTTGCGACAGGGACAGGCTCTCGGCCGCCCGGGTCAGATTGCCTTCGCTGTAAATCCGATCGAATACCACGAACAGGTTCAAATCAATCTGCGTCAGCCGTTCAATCATTCTTGTTGCCTATATCCAACATTTTAACTATCAATTTTTTAAATGACCAAACCCGTGCTAACAAGTCCCCGGATCTGATTTGACCAGACACGGATTAAAAGGACCCCCCGGATGCAGTTTGCCTATTCCCAACGCTGCGAAGAGATGCGGCACAAGCTTCAATCCTTCATGGACGCCCATATCATCCCGCGCATCGCCCAGTATAACGGCGAAGTGCATGACGGCATTTTCCCGGTCTCCTTCATGGAGGACCTCAAGGCGCTGGCCCGCGAAGAAGGGTTGTGGAACCTTTTCCTGCCGTCCCTGCGGGACGATGAACCGGGTCAGGCGATGAGCAATCTGGACTATGCCCCTTTGGCCGAAATCATGGGCCGCGTCGCCTGGGCACCCGAGGTGTTCAACTGTAACGCCCCCGATACCGGCAATATGGAACTGCTCCACATGTTCGGCACGCCCGCGCAGAAAGAAACCTGGCTTACCCCGCTTTTGAACGGTGAAATCCGGTCGGCCTTTGCAATGACGGAACCGGATGTGGCCTCGTCTGATGCCACCAATATCACCACCTCGATCCGCCGGGATGGAGGGGATTATGTCATCAACGGGCGTAAATGGTTCATCTCCAATGCCTGTCACCCCAATTGCCGCCTGTTCATCGTAATGGGCAAAACCGATCCCAACGGGCCAACCCATCAACAGCAAAGCATGATCATCGTGCCCAAGGATACGCCCGGCGTTGAAATCCTGCGCAATCCGACCGTGTTGAACCACACGTCGCCCGAAGGACACGCCGAAATCCTGTTCCGGGATGTGCGGGTGCCCGCAGAGAACCTGTTGGGCGAAGAAGGCTCGGGCTTTGCTCTGGCCCAGGCCCGGTTGGGACCGGGGCGCATTCACCATTGCATGCGCTCAATCGGGGCGGCGGAACTGGCGCTTGAACTGATGGTCGAACGCAGCAAGGAACGCAAAACCTTTGGAAAATTCCTCTCTGATCAAGGGGTGGTGCGCGAATGGATCGCAAAATCCCGGATCGAGATCGAACAGGCCCGCCTGTTGGTGTTGAAAGCGGCATGGATGATCGACGAGGTCGGCGCACAGGCCGCGCGCAAGGAAATCTCGATGATCAAGGTGGTTGCGCCCAGCCTGCACACCCGGGTCACCGACCGCGCGATCCAGAGTTTCGGCGCAATGGGGCTCACGCCCGATACCCCCCTGGCCGATATCTACACCTGGGGGCGGGCGCTGCGATTTGCCGATGGGCCGGACGAGGTGCACCTGCAATCCATCGCCAAACTGGAACTGCGCGGACATCAGGCGGCGACATCCCTGAACCACCTGACCCCGCCGGACCGCTGAGACCGGCGGAAGGGGCTTAACAGGGGGGCAAATGCGCGCGCAGGAAGCTTTGCAAAAGCACTTGAAGTAAAATGGTTTTTTCAAACTCCTCGCAATTGCCCGACACACAAAGCGTTTCCGGCTCTTGTTGGATTACGGCAAAAGCTGGAAACGCTCACAATCCTGATATGTTGCGCGGTTCTGCAACGCCTGTGCAAAGGTCATGACCGCCCTTTCCAGGGCACCAACCAGTTTTCGGCGCGGCGCATCAGGATGTCGATACCAAAGCCGATGACCCCGATCAGGATGATCCCCATCAGCACAATGTCGGTCTGCTGGAATTTCGAGGCGACCATGATCATCATCCCCGCCCCTTCCGTCGCGGCGACAAGCTCGGCCGCGACCACGGTGCCCCAACAGACCCCCATGGCCACCCGCGCCCCGGTGAAAATCTCGGGCAGCGAATTGGGCATGATCACGTGGCGCATGATCTGGAACTTGCTGGCACCCAGCGAATAGGCCGCGTGAACCTTGCTGATATTCACACCCGACACCCCGGCCCGCGCCGAAATCGCCATGATCCAGAGCGAAGCAAGAAACAGCAGAATGATCTTGCCCGTTTCGCCAATGCCAAACCAGATGATGACAAGCGGGATAAGCGCCAGCGGCGGCACCGGGCGCATGAATTCCACGATCGGTTCAAACCAGCCCCGGAACCAGTTGCTCAACCCCATGGCATAGCCCAGCGGAATGCCCAGAAGCGCGCCAAAGAAGAACCCGGCCACAACGCGGAACAGCGAATAACCAAGATGTGTCCAAAGGGTGCTGTCGCGATAGCCCTCGTTGGCAATCTCGACCACGCGCCCCACGACCGCTTCGGGAGGGGGAAGCCAGATCGGCTCCATCTGCAACCCCTTGGGGGGCTGGTAGCTGATTGCGCCCTTGCTGGTCAGCGCAAATTGCCCGGCATCGGTTCGGATCGACTGATCCGGGCCAATGGCAACCCCGTCGATGGCCACGACCCGGGCCCCCTGTTTGCGGGTCACCTCGTCATTCTTGTCAAACAACACCGTGGTCGAACGCGAGGCGGGCATGGTCACCGCATCGTCCCTGGCAAAACCTGCGCCCGGTGCGACGGTGAACTTGGCCTGTGCCTCTCCGAATTTGACGACCCGCACATGGACGCGCGCGTCGTCGCGGGCACCGTCCTTGGTTTCCACGGTATAGGTGAACCCGGTCTCGCCCACGAACGGCCCCGGCGCATGCAGGAACCCGGGGATCCAGGACGACCCGGTAAATGCCCCCCACAACAGGAAGATCGTGACAACCGACACCACCGACGCCACGCGGTTCGACGTGACCGCGCTTTCATCACCAAAGGTAACCGTTTTCAACGATATGAAATCATTGGTGGCGCGATGCACCAGGAACCGCACAACAAGAAACGATCCGATGAAGATCGCGACATATACCAGCAGGACCATCAAACCAATCATTGCGAATCCTCCGAACGTCCCATGATTTCTTCTTCCATGTCCCAGATCATGCCAAGGATCTCTTCCCGCGTTCTGCTATAATCGGGGTGTTTCTTGATCTCACGCAGATCGCCGCCCACGCCCAGATCGGCAAAGGGCAGCCGGTATTCCTTGTGAATCCGCCCCGGTCGCGGTGCCATCACCAACAGGCGTTCGCCAAGCAAAAGCGCCTCTTCCACCGAATGGGTGATCAGGATGATGGTCTTGCCGGTCTCTTTCCACAGTTTCAGAACAAGCCCCTGCATCTTTTCCCGGGTCAGAGCATCCAGCGCGCCCAACGGTTCATCCATCAGGATCACGTCGGGGTCATTGGCAAGGCACCGCGCCAGCGCCACGCGCTGCTGCATCCCCCCCGACAATTCGTAAATCGCCTTTTCCTTGAAATCGCCAAGCCCGGTGACATCCAAAAGGTGGTCCACATGTTCGCCCCACTCGGCCTCGCCCTGACCTTTCATGCGGGGACCGAAGCTGACGTTTTCACGCACGTCCATCCATTCGAACAACGCACCTTGCTGGAACACCATGCCGCGTTCCGCATCCGGCCCGGTCACCATATGGCCATTCATCGCGATCTGCCCGCTCGTCGGGGCAAGAAACCCGGCCACGATGTTCAACAACGTGGTCTTGCCACAGCCCGACGGACCCAGCACACTCATCAATTCGCCTTCATTCAGGTGAAGCGAAACGTTTTCCAGCGCCTGCACCGAGCTGCCATTGGGCAAATCGAAGCGCATGGAGATATTTTCAATAGACAGTCCAGACACGCCCTGCCGTCTCCTTTCGCAAAGAGGAAGCGCGGTCAGAGAGCCCCCGGGAGAAACCCCCGGGGGTCCGCCCTGCCGCGACAGGAACGGCAAGGGGGCACCCCTGCCGCTCCAAAGAGGTCAAAGCTTACATCCTGCTCGCATCGGCCAGCGGTGCGACGTTGACGTTGCTGTCATAGGAATCAAGCGCCGCATCAATGCTCTTGGCCGCAACGAACACATCCGCCACACCTTTCATATAGCTCTGCGCGTTGCCGCCAAGCCATGCGTCGGAAAGCTGCTCCGCCACGGTGGGAAAGGTAAAGGTGGCAATGGTGCTGGCCGTGGCCTCTTCATCCATGCCCGCGTCCCTGGCGATTGCCGGAAGCATCATGGCGCGGTTCGCCTCGTCCGCCCACATGGCGTTGGCATCGGCGGTCACTTTCAGGAACCTGGACACCAAGTCGCTGTTCTCTGCAACCCAGTTCGCCGGGCCCGAGGTGACATCAAACACCAGAATCCCAAGCTCGGTTTTCTCATCCCCGGTCAGCAGGACATTACCATACTCCAACGCCCGGCGCAGCGAACCGCCCCAGCCACAGAACATATCAATCGACCCCTGCGCAATCGCGGCCGCCGCATCCGGCGGGTCCATGTCAACTACCTGCATGCTGCCCACATCGACGCCGAAATGTTCCATCTGTTTCAGAAACCCGAAATGGGCTGCGGTGCCCAAAGGCACGGCCACCTTCTTGCCCACCAGTTCGCCGGCATTGGTCTTGTCAATCTCAAGCTCACTGCGCACCACACAGTTGTCGTTGTCGGCATAGGACACGGCCACATCCAGAATCTGAAGATCCTGACCCGCGCTGGTGGCAACCACAAAGGGCGGCAAACCCTGGCTGACCGAAAGCTGAACATCGCCCGACGCCATCGCCGCCGACATCTTCACCCCGCTTTCAAAGCTGACCCATTCAATATCGACGCCCAGTTCCTTTTCATAGATGCCCATCTGCTTGGCATATTGGAACGGCATCGGCCATTCCAGGAAATAGGCCACGGTGATGCTTTCCGCCGCAGCCTGCGATGCGGTCAACGCGGCTACGCTGGTGGCCATTGCGGCAAGCGTGGTTTTGAGTGTCTTGGATTTCATTTTTTTCTCCCTGTTCTTTTGCTCTTGCTGCACCGGTCCGGCAGAAGATCGCGGCGTTTGGTATCGAGCCTCACCCATCACGCAATGTTTGCACCGCTTTGTCCATAAAAACTGGGAACTGGAAGAATAATGGATTTTGGTTTCGAATTATTCGAAACTATATTTCAATTAAAGCGTTTCAACACTACGTTGAAGCAGCGTGATGTGGAGACGCCGCACAACATATCAGGAGTGTGGGCGTTTTCACCATTGCACAGGAAAGCCGCATGTCGCGAACAAACCTAAGCCTCAGAGGGCTGGAAATCTTTCAACTGATTGCCAAAACCGGCTCGGTACGCAAGGTGTCGGCGGAAACCGGGTTGTCGATCAGCACGATTTCCCATCACCTGCGCAGTGTCGAACAAAGCCTGGGCGTCGAACTCGTTGACCACTCCCGCCGCCCCATGGTGCTGACTCCCGCCGGTGGGATATTCGCGCGCTATGCCGAAGAGGGCCTGCGCATCATCCGGCGCGGCGAATCCGAAATCATGTCCGGTAACCTCGCACAGGTGCGCGAACTGCGCCTGGGCATCGTCGATGATTTCGACAGCGAAGTTGCGCCTGAACTGACCCAGCTTCTGTCCAATGCCATGCCTCAATGCGCGTTCAAACATCTCACGCGGCCCAGCCACGACATCATCCGCCTGCTGCTTGAGAAAAAGCTGGATATCGGCGTGGCAACCCGGCCTCTCACCGACAACACCGGCCTTGTGGAAATCCCGCTGTTGCGTGATCCCTTCGTGATTGCCCTGCCCGTTTCGGCCAGCCAGACGCCCGAAGACTTCCTTGCAGGGCGGTCCAACCTGCCGTTTTTGCGCTATTCCCGAAACCTGGTGATCGGCAACCTCGTGGAACTGCACCTGCGCCGCACCCGGATCAACCTCAGGAATCGTTTCGAGCTGGAAAGCAACCAATCGCTGCTGGGCATGGTGGCCGAAGGCACGGGCTGGGCGATCACCACCCCCGCCTCCTATCACCGGGCCAAGCGGTTCAAGAACCGGATCGCATTGCACGCCTTCCAGAACAAAGGCTTCGCCCGGGTTCTGTCGCTGTTTTGCACGGACACCTACCCCCAGGGCACAACCGAACTGGCCGCCGACGCGATGCGCCGACTGCTGACGCGGCACTTCGTGTCTCCGATTCTGGCGGACCATCCGTGGCTGTCTTCGGATTTCCGCGTGTTTGATGCCGAGGATATGGAGCTTTAGCGCCCCCCCCTGCCCCCCTTTTGCAAACGCGCGGGGCGGGGGCACTTCGCGTCCCGGCCCCCGTGCAAAAATCGCAAATGTGCAGAAATCGCAGAACCAACGCTCTCATTCCGTCAGTTTCGAAACCTTCCCTCGGTTAGATTCGAATTTTTCCAACTTCTGGCTTTCCGATTGCTGTCTGCCCCCCTGTCCCCACACATTAAAGCGTTTCCGGTTCCTGCTGTGATCCAACAAGAGCTGGAAACGCTTTAACCGGGACACGTCGGAGGCGCGTTGAATGACATCCAGAACCCCACCCCCCACAGCGTCTGGCTCAACCGCCCGCCAACCCAAATCCAAAAGGATCCCCCATGCACCTTGCCCGCTTTCCCCGCGTCCACCTTGCCCACCTGCCCACGCCGCTTGAACCCATGAAACGCCTGTCCAGGGAACTGGGCGTGGAAATCTGGATCAAACGGGACGATTGCACCGGCATGTCCACGGGCGGGAACAAGACCCGCAAGCTTGAATTCCTCATGGCCGAGGCGCTGGAACAGGGGGCCGACATGGTGGTGACCCAAGGCGCGACCCAAACCAACCACGGGCGGCAAACGGCGGCCTGTGCGGCGCGGCTGGGGCTGGGCTGTCATCTCCTGCTTGAGGATCGCACCGGATATCAGGACGGCAATTACAACCACAATGGCAACGTGTTGCTGGACCATCTGCACGGCGCCACAACCCAGAAATTCCCCGGCGGGCATGACATGGTCGCCGAAATGGACAAAGCCGCCGAAACCATGCGCGCCAAAGGGCGTAACGTCTATGTCATCCCCGGCGGCGGCTCCAACCCGACGGGGGCGTTGGGATATGTGAACTGCGCCTTTGAACTTCTGGCCCAGGCCAATGACCGCGGTCTGAAAATCGACCGGGTGGTCCATGCCACCGGCTCGTCCGGGACCCAGGCCGGGCTTGTGACCGGCATGTGCGCGATGAATGCTCAGGTGCCCGTGCTGGGCATCGGCACCCGCGCACCCCGGCAGAAACAGGAACAGATGGTGTTCGACCTCGCCACCCGCACCTCGGACAAGCTGGGCTGTCCGGGGGTCGTCAAACGCGGGGACGTGATGGCCAATACCGACTACGTGGGTGACGGCTATGGCCTGCCAACGCCAAGCGGGATCGAAGCGATCCGCATGTTCGCCGAACTCGAAGGCATCCTTCTGGACCCCTGCTATTCGGCCAAGGGCGCGGCGGGGTTGATCGACCTTGCCCGCAAGGGTGACTTCAAAGGCGAGCGGATCGTGTTCCTCCATACCGGCGGCGCGGCGGCGCTGGGGGGCTATGACTTTGCCTTTGACAATGCCGACCGCTGGGTCACGCTGTGAGGTGACGTTGCATCATGGGTTTTAAACCGGTTGGCATATTGGGCGGCATGGGCCCCGAGGCAACAATCCTGTTGCAACAACGCCTGCTTGCCACGGTCGAGGCGCGCGACGACGGGGACCATATCCCCCTGCTGATCGACATGAACCCGCAAGTGCCTTCGCGCATTGCCCACCTGATCGACGGCACGGGCGAGGACCCCGCTCCCGTACTGTCCCGTATGGCGCAACGGCTGGACCGCGCCGGGGCCACCGCGCTGGCCATGCCCTGCAACACGGCACATCACTATGCCCCGGCGATCCGCGCGGCGACGCCCCTGCCCTTTCTGGACATGGTTGCACTGTCGGTGGCGCTGGCGGCGCAGGAACTGAACCCCGGCGCACGGGTCGGCCTTCTGGCCTCGCCCGCCGTGGAACAGGCCGGGGTGTTCACGCCCCACCTCTCTGCCCATGGGCTGACCGCGCTCTGGCCTGCCGATGGCGATGCCATGCTGGCGGCCATTCGCAGCGTCAAATCCCACGGCCCCACCCCCGGCGCAATCCACAGCCTGCAAAACGCCGCCCGGGATCTCACCGCCCAGGGTGCCGAGCTGTTGTTCGTCGCCTGTTCCGAATTTTCTCTCCTCAGCCACGCGCTGTCTGTCGGCCTGCCTGTCATCGACACTGTCGATGTGCTGGCCGATGCGATCCGCGATCACGCTTTGACCTGACTCGCCCCAACGGGCCCTGACACAAAGGCTGACCCTGCCATGCCGATCACCTATCTCAAACAGGCCGCCCCGCGCCCTTCGGCGGAAAACAACGACATCCGCGACACGGTCAAAATCATGCTGGCCGATATTGCCCGCAACCGGGAAACGGCGGTGCGCCGCTATGCCGAACGGCTGGATGGCTGGACCGGCGACATCGTGTTGTCGGATTCCGACCGCGCCGCCGCCTGTGACCGGGTTTCCCCGGCGCAAAAGGACGATATCCAATTCGCCCATGCCAATATCCGCCGTTTTGCCAAGGCCCAGATGGCCACGATCCAGAACACCGAAATCGAGGTAATCCCCGGGCTGATCGCCGGTCAGAAACAGATCCCGGTCTCCTCGGCCGGGTGCTACGTGCCCGGGGGGCGCTATAGCCACATCGCCAGCGCGCTGATGACGATCACCACGGCCAAGGTGGCCGGCGTGCCCCATATCACCGCGATTTCCCCGACCCGGCCTGGCATCGGCATCCCCGATCCGATCGTCTATGCCATGGATCTGGCCGGAGCCGACCTGATCCTGAACCTGGGCGGGGTTCAGGGGATCGCCGCCATGGCCCGTGGCCTGTTTGGTGCGCGCCCCGCCGATATCCTTGTGGGGCCCGGCAATGCCTATGTCGCCGAAGCCAAACGGATGCTGTTTGGCCCGATTGGCATCGACATGTTCGCCGGTCCCACCGACTCGCTGGTGATCGCCGACCATACGGCGGATGTGGAAACCGTGGCCTGGGATCTGGTCAGCCAGGCGGAACATGGCGCGGACAGCCCCGTGTGGCTTGTCACCACCCACAAACCGCTGGCCGAGAGGGTGCTGTCGCGGGTCCATGCGCTGTTTGACACCCTGCCCGAACCCAATGCCAGCGCCGCGCGCACCGCATGGGCCGACCGGGCCGAAGTGATCCTGTGCGACACCAACGAAGAGGCCGCCGCGGTCAGCGACCGCTATGCCCCGGAACATCTTCAGGTTCAGGCCGAAAACCCCGACTGGTGGCTGGGCCGCCTCACCGCCTATGGCTCGCTGTTTCTGGGCCGGGAAACCACCGTGTCCTTTGGCGACAAGACCTCTGGCCCCAACCACGTCCTGCCCACAAGCGGCGCGGCGCGCTATACCGGCGGGCTTTCGGTGCACAAGTTCACCAAAACGGTGACATGGCAGCGCGCCACACCCCAGGCCTCGCATATCCTGGCCAAGCGCACCGCGCGGATCAGCCGGCTGGAAGGGATGGAGGGCCACGCCCGCGCCGCCGAACTCCGCCTTGACCCCGATGCCGGGGATCACGACCCAAAGGTGCATAAACTGGCCCGGTAACAGGAGGTGACAGAAAGGGGCGACAATCGCCCCCAACCGCGCCTAGACTCGGACTATACCAGATCGCACAGCGTCCCGCGCCGCCACCTGCCGCAACCTATTGCTGACCGGAGTGGATTTCGATCCCAAAAATTTACAAAACATCCGCGTAAAATCAGAGACTTACAGCCAAAAGGACAATCACAATTATGTCGTTGGCTATATCCCACCGAACCACCCCCCACGAAAACCCCGCGTTGCGACGTCCCGTCCCTCTTTGCCTTTGCGACCATTCCTGCCAATCTTCGCCAAACTCATCCGCAAAAAGGCCCGCCATGCTTCAAAGCCACCATATCCACCTGAACGGTCAGCCGTTTCACATGCTGACATGGGGCGATCCGGCCAACTCGCCACTGGTCTTCCTGCACGGGTTCCCGGAATATTCCGGCGCGTGGGACGAGGTGGCGACGCGGCTGGCCGACCGGTTTTACTGTGTCGCCCCGGATCAACGGGGCTATGGCCAAAGCTGGGCTCCGGCAGAGGTGGAGCATTACACCACCTCCCGGCTGGTCGCGGACGTGGCCGCTCTGGTGGACTATCTGGATATGGGGCCGGTCACGGTGGTCGGCCATGACTGGGGATCCGCCCCGGCCTATGGGCTGGCCATGGCCCTGCCTGACATGGTGGCGCGGCTGATCATCCTGAACGGTGTACACCCGGTGCCCTTTCAACGGGCCCTGGCGGCGGGCGGGGCGCAAACGCTGGCCTCGCAATATATCCTGACCCTGCGTCAAGAAGGCAGCGAACAGGCCCTGGCCGCCCATGACCACGCCCCCCTGATGAACCTGTTTTCCGCCCATATGGACATGCGCTGGATGACCGCCGCGCGCCGGGATGCCTATCGCACCGAATGGATGCGGCCCGGGCGGCTGCGCGCCATGCTGAACTGGTATCGCGCCTCGCCCCTGCGCGTGGCCCGGCCCGGCGAACCGTTGACGGACCTGCCCCCCCTGCCGGTGGACCGGCTCATGGTGCGCTGTCCCCACCTGTTGCTCTGGGGCGAAAACGATACCGCGCTGCTGCCCGAAGCAAGCGAGGGGCTAGAGACCTTCGCCCCCGACCTCACCCGCCTGTCGCTGCCCGGCACCGACCACTGGCTGCACCACCAGAACCCAGACGCCGTCGCCACAGCGATTGCCGATTTCACCACCCCCTGATTTACAACCAGACGAGACCCCAAAATGCCCCAGCCCTTTACCTCGGCGCGGATGCGCGTCGAACCCCAATGGATCGACTATAACGGCCACCTCAACATGGCCTATTACCACGTGCTGCTGGATCGCGGCGTGGATCAGCTTTGGGAACAGCTCGGCTTTGGCTCCGACTATACCAAACGCACGGGCCACACGACCTTTTCGGCCGAATACCACATCCGTTACCTGCGCGAGATCCACGAAGGCGACAGCGTCCGCGCCACGTTCCAGCTTCTGGATCACACCGACCGAAGCTTCCACTTCTATCAGGAACTGATCCACTCCGATGGCTGGGTCTCGGCGGCGGGCGAAGGGGTGGGCCTGCATATCGACCAATCCGGCCCCCGCGTTGCGCCCATGCCCGATGAAATCCACACCAGGTTCCAGACGCTGATGAAAGACCACAGTGCCCTGCCCCGCCCCGAAATGGTGGGCAAACCCATGGGCATCCGGCGGAAATGAGGATTGCGCACAACACCGACGCGCAAACCCTGAACCCGGCAAAGCGTGCGCCCGGTTAACGAATGGCTTGCCGGGGATGGAGCATAGCGGCGGTGCCGTGTCTGTGCCGTCTTGGCACCCGTTTGTCACCCCCCTGATTCCACCAAATTGGGGAATGGTTAACCGGTCTGGAAAACTGTGTGCCCGGGTGCTAAAGCGTTTCCAGTTGTTGTTGGATCACAGCAAGAGCTGGAACGCTTTAGGTTACCGCGGATTTTACTGTCGGATTTACGCTCATGACGCTCTATGAATACAAGGTTCTTCCCGCCCCGCGAAAGGGAACCAAGGCAAAGGGGGTCAAGGCTCCCGAAGCGCGGTTTTCTCTGTCTTTACAGACTCTTATGAACGAACTGGCCGCCGAGGGGTGGGAATTCCAGCGCGCAGAAACCCTCCCCAGCGAGGAACGCACCGGGTTGACCGGATCGACCACTGTCTACCGTGATGTGCTGGTGTTCCGCCGCCCGCGCCCGGAACAGGTTGAATCCGTGGGCGGCCAACCCCCCGTTGTCACGCCCGAAGAACACCCTGAACCGATTGAATCCACAGAAGAAATCATGGAGTTCGACACACCGGAAACAGCACCGGACCCCCCCGAACACCGGACCGAAACACAGGTTGAAACGCGCGGCTGATCACCCGTCCAGATCAAGCGCCAGCGCGTGGATCGAGCCAACCAGTTCGTCCCCCAACGCCTTGTGTACGGCCCTGTGCCGGGCCACCCGGCTCATCCCCGCCAACTCGGGGGCACGCAGGCGTACGGCGAAATGGCTCTCGCCCGATCCGTCATCGCCCGCATGTCCCGCATGTCGTTGACTTTCATTAACAACTTCAATCTCTTGCACCTGGAACGCCGCCTCCAACGCCCCGCGAATTTCCGCCACTTTCGACATATTTTTATCTGTGCCCCCTTCAATCTGGCGTCAAACAGTCTAAACTGCTGCGTCCGAGTCGAAAAGGTATTCAACATGGTCAAACCAGATCCGTTCGGATTCGATATGTCCGTCTCATCTGCAAAGAAGAAAAATCCGCGTGGGCGCAGGGGCATGTCGGGGGCATCCGAAACCTCGACCCGTGTGTGCGAACATCCGGGATGCGATCAGCCCGGCAAATACCGCGCGCCCCGCGCGCCGGACGTGCTGGATGAATTCAAGTGGTTCTGCAAGGATCACGTGCGCGAATATAACCTGAAATGGAACTTCTTTGACGGCACGACCGAGGCCGAAATGAAGGCCCAGATGTCCAAGGACAAGGTGTGGGAACGGGAAACCAAACCCATGGGCGACCCCGAGGCACGGGCTTGGGCCCGATTGGGAATTGAGGATCCGCATCAGGTACTTGGCGCCAATGCTACCCAGAATCCGGGGCGCAAGACCGCCGGGCGCAAGCTGCCCCCGACCGAACGCCGGGCCATCGAAATTCTTGAGGCCCAGGACCACATGACCAAGGCCGAAATCCGCAAGGCCTATAAAAAGCTGATCAAGGTGCTGCACCCTGACATGAACGGTGGTGACCGAAGCCAAGAAGAACAGCTTCAGGAAGTTGTCTGGGCCTGGGAGCAGATCAAGGAAAGCCGTAGTTTCAAGGACAAGTGAACGGCTTTCCCCAAAAGAAATCAATACGGCGCGCCCCACACGGATGCGCCGTTTTTTGTAACTGTTTTTGTGGTTATGAGGCGTCCCGCGGGCGCTCCCGCCCCTCATCTGCGCATCAAAGATGCGCTTTGAGCGTTGAGCCCGGCCTCGCTCCGCTCGGCCCATCGCGCCACCGCGCCCGTGGGTTTGGATTTGTTAAGCTTTCAGTGCCACACTACAGGGTGTCGGAATAGCCGAAATATTTTTTCGTTTCTTTCCCTAAAGTGTTTCCGGTTATTGCTGTGATCCAACAATAACCGGAAACGGCTTAAGACGGTTTGAAAACAAGACTGACACCATTCAAACAGTGCCGTTTGCCCGTTGGTTTGGGCCCGTCATTGAAAATATGCCCAAGATGAGAGCCGCAGCGGCGGCAGTGGCACTCGGTGCGCAGGTAAAAGAGTTTGCGGTCTTCGGACGTACCAATGGCGCGTGGCAAAGACTTCCAGAAGCTGGGCCACCCCGTGCCGCTGTCGTATTTGTGTTTGCTGGAATAGAGCGGCAAATCGCATCCCCGGCAGTGATAGGTCCCTTTGCCGTATTGTTTATCCAGCGGCGAGGAACCGGCCCGTTCGGTGCCGTGTTTGCGCATGACCTTGTATTGCAGCGGGGTGAGCATCCTGCGCCACTCCGCCTCGGTCCGGGTCACTTCGAACCCGGCCAGGGCCGTGCCACCGCGCAGCGCCACCCATCCGCCAGCGGTCGCGGCAAGCCCAAGGGACAGTAAAGTTCTTCGTTGCATGGTCTCTCTCCTTTGCCCTTACCTTGTGCACGCATACCTGCCAACACAATATCGCGGCACCCCACAGAGCTGCACATTGGCGTGAGAATGGTTTCATTCCGCCGCCACGTTCCGGTGTTTTTCAGGACCCATTCCCCTTGCCCTTATCAGGGAATTGTTGCACCACGTTGCGGTATGACCCGCCCCGCATTTCGAACCGGGGCGCATGGAAGGGCGAAAGAGAATGGCGGACGGACAGATTGACATGAACGCGAAACCGACCGAAGAAATTTCGGTGCGTGACGTGTTTGGCATTGATAGCGACATGAAAGTAAAGGGTTTTTCCGAGCGCACCGCGCGGGTTCCCGAGCTTGATTCAACCTATAAATTCGACCCCGACACCACGCTCGCCATCCTGGCCGGGTTTTCCCATAACCGCCGGGTGATGATTCAGGGCTATCACGGCACCGGCAAATCGACCCATATCGAACAGGTCGCCGCGCGTCTGAACTGGCCTTGCGTCCGGGTCAACCTGGACAGCCACATTTCCCGGATCGACCTGATCGGCAAGGATGCGATCAAGCTGCGCGATGGCAAGCAGGTTACGGAATTTCACGAAGGCATCCTGCCCTGGGCGCTGCGCAACCCCACCGCGATCGTGTTCGACGAATATGATGCGGGCCGCGCCGACGTGATGTTCGTGATCCAGCGGGTGCTGGAACATGATGGCAAGCTGACCCTGCTGGATCAGAACGAGGTCATCACCCCGAACCCCAGTTTCCGCCTGTTTGCCACCGCCAACACCGTCGGGCTGGGCGATACCACCGGGCTTTATCACGGCACGCAGCAGATCAACCAGGCCCAGATGGACCGCTGGTCGCTGGTGGCAACGCTGAACTATCTCAGCCACGATGCCGAAACCATGATCGTGCTGTCCAAGAACCCCCATTACAACACCGAAGCCGGGCGCAAGACCGTGGCCCATATGGTGACAGTGGCCGACCTGACCCGGACCGCCTTCATGAACGGCGACCTCTCGACCGTGATGAGCCCGCGGACCGTAATCAACTGGGCCCAGAATGCGGTGATCTTCCGCGATGTCGGCTACGCGTTCCGCCTCAGCTTCCTCAACAAATGCGACGAGCTGGAGCGCCAGACGGTGGCCGAATTCTATCAACGTTGCTTTGACGAAGAACTGCCGGAAAGCGCGGCAAGCACGAGCCTGGGGTGATCAATCCGAGAATGACCCCATGCACATAGATTTGGTTGGCGAAGTCGGCGTTGCTGCGACCATCGGTTGTTATCCGCGCCTTTTGGCGGCGGTAAATGCGAAGGCTGGCGCGCTTGATCCTGCGATCGCTCGCGCCGATGTGCATGTGCCGGTTCTGTCGGATCTTGCGACCAACCGGATCAGCCTGGAAGAAGTGGCAAGGACGCAATGAACAAACCGACCGACAACCCCGCCGATCCGTTCAAGAAGGCCCTGGCCGAAGCCACCAAGGTCTTGGCAGACGACCCCGATCTGTCGGTGTCTTACACCGTGGACCCGTCGGGCGTGTCGGGAGATGCCATGCGCCTGCCTCAGGTCAGCCGCCGGATGACGCGGAACGAGGTGTTGTTGGCGCGGGGCACGGCCGATGCCCTGGCTTTGCGGCACAAGTATCATGATGGCGTGACCCATGCCCGCTATGCTCCTGCTGGTGACATGGCACGCGATCTGTACGAGGCGATGGAAACCGCGCGATGCGAGGCGTTGGGTGCCCGCGACATGCCGGGCACCGCCGGGAACATCGACGCCAAGATCAGCAGCGAGGCGCAACGCCTGGGGTTCGAACAGATCACCAACAGCGCCGATGCACCTCTCGCCACGGCCGCCGGTTATCTGATCCGTCATCTTGCCACCGGGCGCACCCTGCCTCCGGGTGCGCAGAATGTCATGGAGCTGTGGCAGGGGTTTATCGAGGAACAGGCCGGTGGGACGCTGGAAAACCTCTCGGACGCTTTGTCCGATCAATCCGAATTCGCGCGGTTTGCACGACAGGTGATTTCCGATCTCGGCTATGGTGATCAGTTGGGCGATGACCCGGATGCGCCCGACGAAGACAACGAGAACGAAGCCGAAGAAGATCAACAGGATCAGGACGATCCCGAAAGCAGCGGAAACGAGGATAGCGAGGACGATGAATCCGAAGCCAATCCCGAACAGTCACAGGAAGAACAGCAGGACGCCTCGGAAGCCCAGGTCAGCATGGACGAGATGGCCGAGGACGAGATGTCGGACGAGACCGAGATGCCCGATGGCGAGGCCCCTCTCGATCCGCCGCCCCCGGCCCCGATTTCCGACGCCGACCCGGAGTATTCCGCCTATAACACGGATTTCGACGAAGAAATCATGGCCGAAGAGCTTGCCGAACCGGTCGAGTTGGAACGACTGCGCGCCTATCTGGATCAACAGCTTGAGCCGTTGAAAGGTGCGGTCAGCCGCCTGGCCAACAAGCTGCAACGCCGCCTTCAGGCACAACAGAACCGGTCTTGGGAATTTGACCGTGAAGAGGGCATTCTGGACGCCGGGCGATTGGCCCGCGTGGTCGCCAACCCGACCACGCCGCTGTCGTTCAAGGTCGAAAAGGATACCGAGTTCCGCGACACGGTCGTGACCCTGCTTCTGGACAACTCCGGCTCCATGCGCGGGCGACCGATTTCGATCGCCGCGATCTGTGCCGACGTACTGGCGCGCACACTGGAACGGTGTAACGTCAAGGTTGAAATCCTGGGCTTTACCACCCGCGCGTGGAAAGGCGGGCAAGCCCGCGAGCAATGGTTGAATGACGGTCGTCCACAACAGCCCGGGCGGCTGAACGATCTGCGCCATATCATCTATAAAAGCGCCGATGCACCATGGCGACGCGCACGGCCCAATCTGGGTCTGATGATGAAAGAAGGGCTGCTCAAGGAAAACATTGATGGCGAGGCGCTGGAATGGGCTCATCGCCGGATGATTACACGGCGCGAGGCCCGCAAGATCCTGATGGTGATTTCCGATGGGGCCCCGGTGGATGACAGCACCCTATCGGTCAACCCGGCGAACTATCTGGAAAAACACCTGCGCGACGTGATCGACATGGTAGAAAAGCGCAAGATGGTTGAACTCCTGGCTATCGGGATCGGCCATGACGTGACCCGATATTACGACCGCGCGGTGACGATCACGGATGTGGAACAACTGGCCGGAGCGATGACCGAACAGTTGGCCGCACTGTTTGACAGTGACCCCCGCGCCCGCGCCCGGGTGATGGGGATCAAGCGGGCGAGCTAAAGCGATCGACCTTTAACCTGAGACAGGGAAAAGGGCGAAGGCAGCGCGACATTTATGTGTTTCGCGCGTCCTGCCAAAAACCCGTGATTCAGGGTTTTGTCAGGACGCTTTAGAAACTGTATTCCTCAAGATATCTGAAGAGGGCGCGCCCCTGGCAAGCTGAACGCCTCTGTTGCTAACAGGCAAGACGCCACGCCATTCCGGCTTGCACCTCTGTCGCTTTCGCGGTTCCATGTGGACCAATACGCGAGAGAAATAACCCGAGGCCCACTATGTTCCAGAGCTTTGACGATACTGCCAGCCCCGAACAGGGTCCCGCCCGGCTTGCCGCACTTCGGGACGAGATGCGGCGCGACGGGCTTGCCGCTTTCCTGATCCCCCGCGCCGATGTGCATCAGGGGGAATATGTTGCGGATCGCGATGCGCGGCTGGCCTGGACCACGGGGTTTACCGGGTCGGCCGGTTTTTGCGCCGTGCTTCAGGATATCGCCGGAGTGTTCATCGACGGGCGCTATCGCACCCAGGTTAAACGACAGGTGGATATGGCCCATTTCACCCCCGTGCCCTGGCCAGAAACACAACTCAAAACCTGGTTGGCCGAACAACTGCCTGACGGCGGACGAGTGGCCTATGATCCGTGGCTGCACGTAGCGCAGGAAATTGAAACCCTTGAAACGCACCTGTCTTCGCAGGGGATCGAGATGCTGCCCCATGACAACCTTGTGGATCGCATCTGGGCCGACCAACCCCCGCCTCCACTGGGGCGGATGGTCCCCTATCCCGCTGAACTGGCCGGTGAAAGCCATGACAGCAAGCGGGCGCGTATCGCCACGATGCTGCGCGCGGCAGGGCAGGCCGCCGCCGTACTGACCCTACCCGACAGCATCGCGTGGCTGTTGAATATCCGAGGCAGCGATATCCCCCGCAATCCGGTACCCCACAGTTTTGCGATCCTGCATGGCAACGGCCATCTGACCCTGTTTGCGGACGCTGCCAAATGCGATGACATCCTGCGCGCTCACCTGGGGACCGAGGTCACGATCCGCCCCCCCACTGCCTTTCCCCCTGCCCTGCATTCCCTGACCGGGACCGTACGGGTGGACCGCAACACCGCGCCTGTGGCCGTGGCGCTTGAGCTTGCCGAAGCCGGGGTTGCGTTTGAATGGGGCGAAGATCCCTGCCTGATCCCCAAAGCCTGTAAAACCGATGCCGAAATCGCGGCGACACAAGAGGCCCATTTGCGCGACGCGGCGGCCATGTGCGAATTCCTGACGTGGTTTGACACACAAACGCCTGGCACGATCACCGAAATCGACGTAGTCACCGCGTTGGAAGGGTTCCGGCGCGCAACCGACGCCTTGTTGGATATCTCGTTTGAAACCATTGCCGGAACCGGCCCAAACGGGGCGGTCATGCATTATCGCGTGACCAGAGACAGCAACACCCGTCTGGACGAAGGTCAGTTGATCGTGGTGGACAGTGGCGCACAGTATCTTGATGGCACCACCGACATCACCCGCACCCTTCCCGTCGGAACGGTGGGCGAGGAAGAGCGCACCGCATTCACCCGCGTTCTGCAAGGTATGATTGCCATTTCACGCCTGCGCTTTCCCGTGGGGTTGGCGGGCCGGGATCTGGATGCAATTGCGCGCTACCCACTGTGGCTGGCGGGTCAGGATTTCGACCATGGGACGGGTCACGGGGTCGGCGTTTATCTCTGCGTTCACGAAGGCCCGCAACGGTTGTCCAAGATCTCGCACGTCCCGCTACGTCCGGGAATGATCCTGTCGAACGAACCGGGCTATTACCGCGAAGGGGCTTTCGGCATCCGCATCGAAAACCTGATCGTCGTGCAACCGGCCACGCCTCTGGCCGGGGCCGATGACCGCGCAATGCACGACTTCCTCACGCTGACTTACGTGCCCATCCACCGCCAGTTGATTCGCGCGGACATGCTGTCGAGAGACGAACGTGATTGGCTTGATCGCTATCACATGGCCTGCCGTGATAAAATCGCACCCCGCCTATCGCCCGAAGCACGTTTGTGGTTAGATGCCGCAACCGCGCCGCTTTGACATCCTCCTGTAACAAATGAGGGGCAAGCCGGGTGCAGATTTGGACGGGGAGAGACAAAATGTCAGATATCAGCATTCGCAAGGCGCCGGGTACATGGGTGGTGCGTGCAGGTGGGGCCGTTCTGGGGGAAAGCGCCCAGGCGCTTGAGTTGAACGAAGGTTCTCTTGATCCTGTGATCTATTTCCCGCGCTCGGACATTGCCATGGCGTTTCTTGATGAATCCGACCACTGCACCCATTGTCCGCACAAAGGGGATGCCTCGTATTTTTCGATCGTGACCAAATCCAAAACGATCCAGAACGCCGGTTGGAGCTATGAGAACCCCAAGGCAGACGTGGACCGTATCAAGGACCATATTGCGTTCCATGTGACGGTAGAAGTGGCCGTCGAGAGGGTGTGACGCCCGTTTGAATAACCTGCTGAATAACCTGCCCGTACCGGGGCCGTATTGGCCTGTTGATTGCGGCCCTGACCGGGGCCATCATCGGGCTTGCCCGAGGTCAGGCTGCTCTAGGGTCTGTACTCAATTAGCGGTTTCCCTTTGGGCCGTTGTTCTGATTCACTTCCGCCAGAAACAGGCGGGAGATCGTGATGGCAAAGAACCTCTAT